>SDBT01004134.1_pt1 | contig 24749 bp, 19 predicted proteins | sample 2277101 | NCBI WGS metagenome assembly SDBT01 (sample SAMN10404973, study PRJNA504765) | marine sediment metagenome | isolation source: marine sediment core GS10_PC15, 103 cmbsf | place: Arctic Ocean: Southern Knipovich Ridge | collected 2010 | reverse complement strand
CTCATACTGAGCCTGGCCTACTACCACTTTTGTCGTCCTCACAGAACTCTGACCAAGAAGCACGGGGGACCCACCACCCCCTTCATGGCTGCAGGCATCACGGACCAAGTCTGGACCATGGGCTAATTGCTCGGATTCCCCATCCAAGATCTACCTGGCTAAACTGGACCACCACCTGATATTGGAGCTCATGAGCGAGGTGTATGTACATTCGAAGAACCAGTTCTCTTGACCAAGGAAGAAGATTATGGTCGTGAACCATGGAATCTCTGGTACAGTCAAGAATACGCTAGATTTTTATGTGAGGTTATCTGTGCACGAGACTATTCGGCTTCTCCATGTTCTCTTATTTATGAATATTGCGCTCTACATATGTTCTTGGAACTGCAAAGAATCTACGTTCATCATGCACGCCGAGTCAGGAATTGTGATGATGTCACGTGTAGCTCGACTGCATACGTAATCGTTCATTCCGCGCACGCGGAGCGCCTTGTCTCGGAGTACGGCTTTACCCTTGTGGCCCCTTGAGAGCTGGTCGCAAAGCATCAATTTATCATCATGGGGTTAAGGCTCGGTAGCGCCTTCTTTACCTGATGGTGGTGGATTAACGACTAAGGGGAGGGGAGAAGGCCAAGGACTTACCAATTTCTACTTCTCGGCGCTCTTTGCGGTCCAATGTTTTTCGTTGTCCTTGGACGATTTTCGTCCAAGGGTCGACCTACTCTTCGTCTTGGAGTCCTTTTTTTTCCGATTTCTTCTCGGCCGCCGGCCTGTCGTCCTGTGGCGTAACCTCACATTCCGTAGATCCCGGGCCAGGCGGACCATTTCCCGGTGCAGCTCGGCGGCCTGGGCGTCGGTGACCTAGAGCTTGTCAAGTTTTTCCGCCAGCTCGCGAATTTCCAGCGGAAGCTCAGACTACTGGAAAGATATTGGCTTGGAAGGCGTTGTTGATGTTGCAGGGCCACGCCGGCCAGGCGGTGGACTACGGCAGTTTTTGCATCGAGGGGTGGGGGGGCGTCTTGGCCGAGGCCTCATCAGGTTGGAGCGGATCGCCGTGGAATAGGAGATGCGGAAAGTTCCCGACGAGTTCGCCGGCGTCCATGTCGGCGGCCCTGTCCAGGTCCTCGAGCTCAAGGTGGACGGAGCGGGGGTGGGGGTGGGGGAGTCCGGGCGCTGCCTCCGGGAATTCCCCCGGCGGACCACGACGGGTTCGTTGACACCTCGGCCGGTGCAGCGCGGCCTTTCATGCTGAGAGGGGGGGGGCCAACACCGGAATGTGTGACATGTAGGATGGTGTCGCGTGTGGTAGGGGTGTGTAGGTTTTACCTTGCAAAGTCAAGAATCTAGTTGACATAGACCGTCGAGTGTGCTACCGATTGTTTTTAATCAGGAAACCGCATCAGATCTCTCATCCGGAATCCACACCGGCCCTTTGAAGCACGGGAAGGACTGGTAGTTGGCTCTTTCTCGCAGGAGGGAACCATGAGTCGGTCAAATCGGAAGGCTGGATTCGGGAATCTCGGGTTTCTGGTCGTAGTTTTCGTCTCAATCCTCCTGGCCGCGCCGGCCTCATCCAGCCTATCCTACCAGTCCGACCCGGCCGACCTCCCCGTCATGGACCTTGTGAGGGACCTGTACCAGCTACACTTCAACTCCAGCGCCGACGGTGTCCCCGAATGGCGCCTGATTATGCTCGTGGGACAGCGCCACGCACTGGGCGAGGTGGACGAGTCCACCTTCGACCTGCTCGCGGCCATCGACGCTGACCAGGTGGACTACGGCATTTTCCCCTCGCTTGCCGCCCTCGATATTAAAGAGCAGACCGCCACCGTGGTCCTGGCCACCCTGTTGCTCACCGATGGTTTCGAGGGTGACTGGGCAGAGGTAGTCAGGCTGGTCTACGGGCCGGAGAGAACGGTCCTCGAGGTGGCCCTGGAGCTGAACCAGGCGAACGAGAGTCCCCTGAGCGACGACGAGGTCGAGGACCTGCCCTTCCTGGACCACGGTCTGGTCTACGAGATCGCCCGCGGTTTTGACAAGATGAGCGGCTGCACCAGCCAGCACTGCCGGGCCTCGGCCGAGACCGTTGTCGAAAACCCGGTGGTCCAGTGGATGACGGCCTTCCGGGCGGGGGAAAGAGCAAAGTACGGCCAGCCCAGGGAGCATCTCTGGGAGATCGAGACCGAGGAAGAGCTGAACCTCCTGATCTACCTGCTCGGCGATCACGTGGCCCCGGAGGTCCCGGCGCTGGATCCCGTGGCTTCTCCCACGGCGCAGAGCCCAATCGCGGTCTCCGGGACGGCGGAGGCGGATGCGTTCATCGACGTGTACGGCGGCGACCAGCCAGCCGCCAGCCGGGCTAGTGGGACCGGAGCGTTTTCCGTGGAGGTCCACCTTCTGCCCAACCAGCCAAACGCGTTGCTGGTCACGGCCACCGACCCTGCGGGCAACACGGGTGAGGCGGTCGAGGTGGTGGTGGTCCACGATGACATCCCTCCCGTGATCGTGATTCTTGAGCCGGCCAGGGGAACCATCACCGACATGCCAGCAATCACTATCTCTGGAAACGTCTCGGATGTCAACGAGGTTTCTGTCTATGTGAACGGCTTTCCTGTGTTGGTCCAGGATGGAGCCTTCAGCCTGGTGGGGCTTCCGCTCGATCTAGGTGAGAACAGTATCGTATCAGTTGCCGTGGACGCAGCCGGCAATTTCGCTAGCGACCTATCGGCGGTCTACCTGGTCGAGGAAGGCGAGTATCCGCCGGGTGGTTTCGGGATTATTGGTCCGGAGGGTGGGACCGTGTCAGTGGACGACCCGGACAGCCCATTCGCTGGCGCCTCGGTTGAGATCCCACCAGGAGCGCTGGACGAGGAGACCGTTATCACCATCCGTCCAGGAGGCGGCGCGCCGGACATTGTGGGGTTTATTCCCGTGGGGCCTATTTACGAGCTTCTACCGTCTGATCAGGAATTCAACGTGCCGGTTACCTTGGTAGTGCCTTACGAGGAGGGGGCGGTTCCAGAATGGGCGACAGAGGAAGAGATTGGGGTTTACTTTGTTGAGCCGGGCGATGATGAATGGACTCGCCTGGAAGGGACAGTGGAGATAGAGCAGGACCAGATTGTAGTTCATATAATGCAATTTTCCTTCGTTGCTCCAGGAGTTCCCATCGAACCGGAATTCGGAAAGTTCTGCGAAGAAAAAAGCGTCTCATACAAATACGAAGGTGACATATATCCAGGAGAAGATGGATGGGCATACCATGGTATTGGTGGAGAGGTTTGGATTGATGCAAGTAGAGATGTTTTAGTCATGGACATGCACGGGCCATGTCGAGAATATCCAGGCCCTATTTTTCCAATTTGCAGATACGCCAGTTTCCAGAGAGCAGAAAATAATATAATAATGGCTCCAAAATATGAGCTGGCAATTTCTCTTCGCGCCGAGCTATTTCAGCATGGAGATTATTCAAATGTTGCGTTTGGGGCGCGAGATGGCTTGAAGGAAGTCTGGGTATTTGGAACGCGTGAATATCTTGGCGAAAACGTTTATGGCGATTATCGCCTGGGCATTTTTCTTCAAGGCTACGAAATGATGCTGGTGCCAAGAGAGTTTCTATGGGGTGAATTTCATGAATTTCGTGTTGTTGTAGATCGGTCTAGCAAAGATCCAGCGAAAAGAATGGTTTATTTGTATATTGACGGCGGTTCTGAGCCAGTTTTGACTGTTCCATATGGCGATCTACCAGATGCGGATCCGGTAGATGATGCGATGATATTTGGAATGACGACAGGAGACAGCTACTCGGAGTGGGACTATTATAGATATAATATTTGCGGCGATCCTGACATCGATGACGATGGAATACCAAACTCAATAGATAATTGCCCACTCGTCTTCAATACGAATCAAGCTGATAATGAAGACGATGGAATAGGTGATGTTTGTGATGAGGACGATGATAATGATAGCGTGCAAGATTCCACAGACAATTGCCAATTTATAAATAATACGGGTCAGGAGAACTTTGATCAAGATGAGTATGGTGATGTATGTGATGTCAATGTTGATGGCTTGGGGAGAGTTCAGCTTGAGGATGCTTTTGTTGATGATCTTCGGAACTATATGATTGATCCATGGATAGAGGATATCACTGTCAAGTGGAACTATTCTGACAACATAAAACTCCTTTGGGGTGACGGGCTTTTTGTGTCTCTGGATAGTATGGGATGTGTTTTCACCGATCCTGCTATTTCGATTCTTTGTTTCTTCGATAATTATTCAACAACATTTGGTATTGTTTCTTCAAACCGTGATGTCGATTTGTTGAAATCAACACAACTTTAAGAATATGTACACAGTGTATAGATTTCAGCAGAATATTTCTGGATATCCAGTGCCGGGTGCTGATGTTCTTGTAACACTTGACCGCTTTGGTAATCTTGTCAGGGTATTCTCTAAGTACGTTATGTCTTTAGTTCCAATGCTTAGAGATAAATCAAGCCTTGAGGAAGTATTTAGTTCAGTTGATTATGCGCTAGTTAGGGAAAATATTAATAGCTATTTTAATAGGACCGACATTTATTTTATTGATAGAATGGAAGTAATCTATGTAGATAGAAAGTCACAAAGCACAGTTGGGATTCCTGCATTGCACTATTCTGTAAAAATTGGTAACCAACTAATATATGATGTTTTATCAGACGCCTTGAACGGCGATATTATCAATGTTAGAAAAAGGAATGTTAGTAGCAATGCAGCTCAAATAAATTGGACTGAAGTGTCATATATAATTATTTCAACATTTACATGTACAGATAATTCTGATTGCCCTTTTTTCACTTTCTGTTCAGAAGATGCTGGTGGGCGATGCGTTTATGATTGTGTCAACGATGAAGAATGTGATAGTTTTCGTTCAGGCTGGGAATGTTTTGTTTGTGAACAAGGACAAATATGCAATTTTGAAAAATACTGCCATAAATCTAATGGATCTTCTGCAATTAAATTCTATGATGAAAATGGTTATACACAAACGGATTTTTCTTATATTGTTAGATTCTCTGATCTTGTCACGAAGATGTCACAATTAATAAGTTTTCATAAAGATGATCTTGGAAGGAATTCGTGGTCTGGTGGTGGTCATGATTATAAAACAACACTTACTGACTGCTGCGATTGGGAGGACCAGGGTTGTAAAAAATATAATGAAGGCTGTCGTGGTTTGGCAGGTGCTGATGGCAGCCAAGTTCATTATTATCAATGGAGCATCTTAGGAAGTTCAGTGTGTGAACAAGATTTAGATTGCCCGGTCGAGATGATATGCGTAGATAATATTTGTAACAAATTAGCGAGAATGTCTTCTGTCTATTATACATTAAGTCACGAATGGGCACATAACATTATTTACAAAGAATGTCGCAATCACATGTTACCGGATGATGAATGCCAAAATGAGTTTATACCTGATATGTATGGTTCATTTTTTTCAAGTAAACATGTCGGCGATAGTAGTGTTCGGTTTCCGTCAAGTTGTGGAGGTGCGAGATATTTCAAAAATCCCTGGTATGATGAAATAAGTGGATTGTCTAGAGGAGGATGTAAACCTATACCGTACGCTCATAGATCGAGATTTGATTGGCTTGAATGCGATTGGAATATGACGTATTGGTGGTCAGACTATTGTTTTTCTGATAATGATTGTAGGCCATATGAGTTTTGTAATAAATTCAGCGAATCTTCGTTTTATAGGTGCTGGGATGGAACAAATTGGGGTGATAATTGCTACCCGCCTTTTTATTATTGCACTGCAGGACAAACCTGTACAGAATATTCACTTTATTGGAAAAGATGCACAAATAAAGGTGATGCACATAATAATGGTGAAATTTGGAATAGATTTGTTCGAGTCCTTTCTGAGGGGAGTTCGACATTTGAAAATGATGGCAATAATGAAAACATTGGAATAGAATTCGATGGAATCAGATGGGAAAAGGCAGTTGATATTGCATACGAAGCTACGGTTAATATTAGTAGTACAATGAGTCTTGAAACTTGGATTAGTCTTCTTAGGTCTGCGGGTAATGATCATGGTGAATATTCTACAGTAAAAAAGGCTCTGGGTGTTGTGGGATTTATCCAACATGCGCCAGCTCCTTATGAAGCTATTAGCAACAGAGCACCAAGTAGTTACTATTTTAATAGCTGGAGTTATTCATACAAATATTTTTATATTTGGAAGAGCTGGAACCCTTGGCTGGGTCTTCCATTTGACCAAATCAAGGTATACTATCACGATGCTACGGGTTCAAAAACAGATACGATTAATGCGAATACAGATATTTCTCCGGCTGTTGTAGAATACAATAATAGGCTATATGTTTTCTGGAGAAATGTTTATACTGGAGTCGTTGAGTTTATCTACTACAGAGATGACGGTGAAAGATATCCCAGTAGTGGTTTCTTTAGTCTTGAGGATTACAATATCAAGACAAAGGGCGCTTTTGACGCAGTTGTTTGGAATGATAATCTCTATTTGGTGTATGTATCATTAGAAGATGATGTAATGCTGTCAAAATGCACTTATACTACATGCAATCCTGCGTATGGATTTGCTTGGTACGATTATGGCGATTCTAGCTATGGCCACAATCTAGGTTGGAGAGCGTATCCTGGTATCGGTGCAGATGTCGCATCGTTTTTAAATGGCACGGGTTGGGATACAAGTCTTTATATAGCATCTTCTCGGAAGTTGAGAGGAACGAACTACGACAAAAAAATAAGAATTGACAAAGTAGTAATTAATGACGTATTTAACGACGTGGAATATTCAGAACATATAACTTATATTCCAGATCATTATCCGTCATTTATGACCAGGGAAGAAATAGGCGTCAAGGCAGTTGCAGCAGCATTTCCTTCTGCGACTACATATCTGTATTTAGCATGGAAAGATTTGCAGTCAACAAAAGTATTTACGGCAGTAGTTCAGAAGTATAATGGTACGACAGATCCAGACAACAGGACAAATACATGGATCACAAGATCGGTTGATGCACTACTAGATGAAACTAACACGGGAGTACGGCTCCAGAAGGGTGAAGGTCCATTTGTAGATAGAGTAATATACACTCATACGGATTCTGGTTTTAGGATAAAAAAATCGGTACTCTTTGGTAGATACTAGAACCTCACCTTTCCTCTTTCTTCTCTCCCAGGCTGCAACATCTATGCTGCCCTTGGAGACGAGGACGGCCTGGCCTGTACTGGAAAGAGGAGCACTGTAGCCGCAAGGCGGCTTCACTCCCGCCCTCTCTCCAGGCAATGCAGGCTCTTGTCATGAAAGGAAGGGGAGTGGGACCAGCTCGTAATACCAACACTTCTTATCATTTATTTGGCCTGCAAGCAAGCGTCCCCGCTACCTCCTTAAACCCTTCAGGGCACTCACCTGACGACGGGCATCGTTCATATGAGCAGTAGCCCGGCTCGATGCATTGCCCGACACCGTCGAGGCAGTCCAGGTCCGATTGGCAACCAGGCCAGCATAGGTCTTCAACACAGGTTCTGCCGTACGGACAGACGGGATCGCTATCGGCATCACACGGGTAAAGAAACAGGCATTCTCCGAGAACAGAGCAGTACTTAATATTCACGCACAGCCTATCTGCACATACTTGCGAAGCAGGGCAATCATCGTTTGACGAGCATTGAGGCTGTCTACAAGTTCCTCTTATACAAACTCCACCATCAATGCAATCTTCGTCATTAGTGCATGTTTCTTCTACACAAATACTTTCTACACATACCATCCCGACCGGGCACTGTTGATCATCTCTACACACCGAGTCGCGCAAGCCGGTGTGGTGGGGCAACAGGTGACCGTTGGGACAGTCCAGATCGGTGATACAAGAAACACATTCGCCTTCCAGTCCGCAGAGACCTTCGAGCGCACCGGGACAGGGCTGAGAGTCCTGCGATGAATCCTGCAAGCAACCAGCAAGGGCCAGAGACACGAGCAGGACTATCAGTACCATGCTCGGAAGGAACAAGCCTGAACGCGAAAGCATGTGGATACCTCTCCTTTCCCATCGTGGCGACACAATACCTTGGTGAACAGTATACCACGAAACGACAATTTTTTCACCTTACCAGTCACATCTTTTTCTACTCCTTCTCTGCTTGCCTCCCGGGCGCAGATCCTACATTTCTTTACATCTCCCTACACCTGCATGCCCAGCCTGTTCATGCCCTGGTGCAGCTCGGCGGCCTGGGCGTTGGTGACCTCGAGCTTGCCCAGGTTATCCGCCAGCTCGCGCATCTCGCCCGGGAGGATGGTCAGGCTCCTTCGAAGGCGGCCGGCTGCCTGTCTCTTGGCCCGCTCGTCCAACTGTGATGGTGAGATCCAGTACAAGGATTCATCTTTGTTACGTTCAGCCGACTCAAAGATATGCCTCCCCCTGAACCTCCATGATGCCCTCCAGCGTGGGCTTCCACCATTTGCTCGGGCTGCGGACCGGGTCCCCTCCGGCGCGCTTCTCCTGCTCGAACTCTACCAGTCTCAAGATCGCCGCCTTCGGGTATTCGGCCCACTCCTTCAGCAACCCAACAGCTCCCGATCCGTTTGACGCCCTGGTAGCCATATCGACGACCATCCGCGCGATATTCCCGTCGCCTCCCAGGTAGCGATCCACGTACTCAAAGCCCTCGACAATTGGCTTCTCAGACCAGCCCAGGCGTTCCAGCGCCCATTCCTCGACCTCCTGGCGGGCAGGGCAGGGGACTTCGACCTCGACCTGGACATCGGCCATGGAAAGCTCTCCTGCCTTCCTGTCCTTCAGGACCTCGAGCGACGTCGGCCTCTTCAACAGCATCTCAAACGACGCCTCGATGTCGTCTCTCCGTAAGCGATTCTCGGTGAACCACATCCCAGCGCCGAGGTCGTCAGATCCACGACCGAGCTTGTCTGGCAGACGCCGCATGCAACGCCAGGTTTGCCGGCATAGGCCCGTATGAAGGCCCTGACGGCCCCAGGAGGACCAAGGGCACCGCGAGGTATCTCCGGAGGCCTCGACCGCCGCCAGATCGCCCCTGGTGAGGTCACCACATCCACGGCGAAGACGGAGGCCACCGGACTCCGACCAAGACCGACCAGGAGCGATCGGGAAGACGAGTATCCATTGAGAACCAGGCGGTCCAACCCCACGGCCTGGTGGATCTCGCTCCCTCCGATCGCCCTTGTGGGTTGACCCCCCCAGGCCCACGGCCGACCCGAGGGGCGGCGTCGGTCACGTCCGCTCAGATCTGTTCCCTGCGCCCGGCTGTTGACCTGGCCGGGCCGGCGTGGGATGGTTTCAGTGCTAGCCGAGTGAACGACAGAAGCCCCGGAACAGATCCCCGGTCGGCTCTACCTGTCGTTTGCTCGGCTAGCAACGGGCGATGATGGACGGGTCGGCCGGGGTTCGCGCCGACCGTCAAGCCCAAGAGGTTGGCCATGCGGATCAAGATGCCGGGAGGGAAGGTGTTCAAGGCGATCGTCCACTACGAACACGCGGCCGGCATTCAGGCTGTTATCTCGCTCGGAAGCGTCGCGGTCGGCCCGGGCCAGGTGGAGGGATACGAACTGGTCGAGGCGAACCCGGCCGAGCTGGCCGCCCTGCGGGGCGCGGGATACGGGAGCACGCTCGCTGGCGTCCGGGAACTGCTGGAGGCCTCCGGCAACAGGGTAAAAAGCTAGTTGGAGGGTGTAGCGGTCTATCACCGGAGGAAGCCTCGGATCGTGGATTCAAGGCGGTGAAGGCGCCCTGGCCGAGCACTTCCCCGCGCCGTCCCTAGCGCATTTCGGGCTGACCACTCCGCCGAGTACCACCGGGATCGCGATCGACTACCAGGTCGCGCAGAAGCTTCACGCCTTCACCGATCCTCACACCCCCGAACGGCCCAACGACCGGGTCCGTGACGTGGTCGACCTGCTCGTGCTCAAGTCGGCGTTCTACGATGAACGGGCCGACCTGACGATACTGGCGGAAGCGTGCCGGGACCTGTTCGTCGCCCGAGCCCGGGAGGCCGAAGTCACCCGCGAGACCGCACCCCGACCCTGGCCTCCCACCCTGGCCGCGCATCCACACTGGAAGCCTGACTATACCACCTGCGCCGAGGAGGTTGGTCTGGGGCTCGCGCTTGACGAGGCGGTACGGGCGCTCAACGCCTGGATCGAGGAGATCGAACGGCACCGCGGCGCCTGAACCACTATCCACCGGGACCATTAAGGATAGCAGGGACTGTCCTGTTTTTTCCCCCGGCCAACTACTTGAAAACGCTGTTGAACCGCTGCCCATGGGGGAATGAAATTACTGGAACTTCCCGGAATCGTTACCATCACTCCTGAATCGCACTCTAGCGCTTTGCTTCGACCCGTTGCGCAAGGGAGTGCTTTCATCGTTGACTGTACCGAGAAAACAACCGAGTATTCTCTTATGGATACGGCTTCTTTCTCGGAGATTCAACATGGGCAAGATCGTTGAGCGATTCGAGTTCCATGGCGACCTCGGCAATGCCGTCGCCGAGGCGCTGATGGACAGCGGAGCGGGCGTCTCGGTCGTTCGCCGCGATGTTGCGGAGAAGTTGAGCAACCACTTGCTCGGCCTCAAGCCGCGCACGCTGAGAATGGTCAACGGGCGGAAATGGCTCACGGTTCTGGAAGGTGCATATCTCGAAGTCGAGATGAAAGGAAAGTCGCTCGACGGCAGCTTCTACGTGGTTGACGAGATGCCCCGGGAGGTCATCATCGGGGTGGATTTCATGCAGAGATGGGGGATCCTTCTGGACCCGAAGAACCACGACTTCACGATAGGAGTCGACCCTGAAGCAATCGAGATGGCCGCCTGTTGACACCGGCTGCCTGAGACCGTCCCTATAGATGCACCGTGGCGAAGGCCCTGAAGAGCTCGCCGGCCAGCCTTTTCTCGTCGCCGGCGTAGCCGGGTCTGCGGACGTAGCTGTTGAGTACCTTTTTCGTTTTTGGATCGCGGCGCTCGCCGGGGCGGAAAAGGTTCATCTGGCGGATCTTTACCGGGCCCGAGCCCTTGTGGGCGAAGTTTATGGTCCCGTCGCGGTCGATGTCGACCACCATTCCCACGTGGGTCAGGGGATCGTCCAGGCGGCCGTTCTTGTTGCGGTCGTGGGTGTCGTCGAAGAAGATGATGTCCCCGGGCTCGGGGATCTTTCGCCGATGGAGCATGCCGTACTTGTCGGCCATGCGCCACAGCAGGCGCACCCCTCCGCCGTCCTGCCCGGGTATGGCCCTGGGACGGTACTCCTTCAGGGGAAACCCCTCGGCCACCAGCACGGTCTGCACGAAGCCCACGCAATCCCTCCGGAAGCGCTGGTCGCCTACCCTCCAACGAGGCCGAGCAGTGATCTCCTTGGCGCGCGCGGCCAGCGCCAGGCGGCACGGCCGCGGATCATCGCAGCCTACCAGCCGCAGCCCCTGCGGGGTGTCCGGTGGCCTCCGGACCCGGTGCTTTGCGCCGGACACGGGATGCGCGTGCGCGGCCGCGACGCAAAAGGCGCGCAGGCCGGGATGCTTGAAGGCCGTCATGCAGCGGTCGGGGGAACGGGCCCTTCTCGGGGTCGAGCAGGCCGGGATCGAGACGACGCAGAGAACCGCGAAAATCCGCAAGAACCGCATATCCGCCTCATTCTAGCCGGATCGGGGAAAGATGGCACATCCAGGGTTGATTTCGCATTCCAGGCGGGTATAAACAGAGTCGAGCCGGGCGGCGGACCCGCTCGACTGGGAGGTCTTGCATGGAACTCGCCGAGATGAAGGCGGCCCACCGGGAGCTGGCCGGGCTGGAGTACGAGCCTGTTCGGGTCCGGCGCGGGTACGCCGGCCAGACGCTGTACGTCGACCTGACGGGCAACGAGATAGCGATCAAGCCGGTGACCGACTACATGAAGGAGACCTTCACCGGCGGCAAGGGATTCGATCTCTACCTGATGTGGCACGCCATACCGGGCCCGATCGAGTGGGACGACCCGCAAAACGAGATCTGCATCTCTTGCGGCCCGCTGGGCGGGTCGGCGGCCTACTCGGGCTCGTCCAAGAGCATCGTCACCGGCATCTCGCCGACCACCGGCTCGGTGATGGACTCCAACGTGGGCGGCCACTTCGGCCCGCTGCTCAAGTTCGCAGGCTTCGACGCGCTCGAGATCCAGGGCAAGGCGTCCGAGGACGTGCTGGTGGTGATCGACGGCAGGCGCCACCGGGTGACCGTGGAGGCCGCCCCCCACGAGGCGGTCGATTCCTTCGACCTGGCCGAGCAGCTCCACCACATGTACGCCGAGACCCCCGACGAGCTGCAGCACGTCTCGGTCGTCTCGGCCGGCCGGGGCGCGGAGCACACCCTGATCGGCTGCCTGAACTTCTCGTTTTTCGACCTGCGCCGGGGCGCGCCCCGGCTCAAGCAGGCCGGCCGGGGCGGGCTGGGCACGGTCTTCCGCGACAAGAATCTCAAGGGCCTGGTGGCCATCGCCCCGCACGACCGGCCGCGCTGGCACATGACGGTCCAGTCGCCCTGACGACCACGGGAGAAACACGGCATGCAAGCCCGAATAGAGATCGACCCCGCCGAGCTCGAGGTGATCGACGGAATCATCGACAAGTGGGAACGCGACCCGTCCTATGTGATCGAGATGATGCAGGACCTCCAGGACGCCTTTCGACACCTGCCCATGTCCGTGCTGCGGCAGGCCAGCCGGTCCACCGGGGCCGACCTGGGACGGCTGTACCACATCGCGACCTTCTACAAGGCCTTCTCGCTCGAGCCGCGCGGCGAGCTGTCCGTCCAGGTGTGCATGGGCACGGCCTGCCACGTGCGCGGGGCTACCAGGGTCATGGACGCGCTGTGCCGCGAGCTGGACGTCGAGCCGGGCGGCACCACCCCGGACCTGCGCTTCTCCCTCGATGGGGTGCGCTGTGTGGGCTGCTGCTCGCTGGCGCCGGTGGTGACCGTGGGCAAGGACCTGCACGGCAACCTGATCTCGTCGAGAGTGCAGCGGCTGCTCAAGCGCTACCGCAAAAAGGGCGCCGCGCAGGAGGAGGCCGGCGATGCCTAGGGTGACGATCGACAACCTGGCCCGACTGGCCGCCGAGGCCGAGAAAGAACACGCCGGGTACGAGGCCGTGCTCATGGCCTGCGCCGGCACCGGCTGCGTCTCGGCCGGATCGCTGTCGCTGTGCGAGGCGCTCGATGCGGAGATCGACGCGCGCGGCCTGGGTTCGAAGCTCAAGGTGGTGGCGACCGGCTGCAACGGGTTCTGCGCCCACGGGCCGATCTGCGTGGTTCAGCCCGAGGGTGTGTTCTACGAGCGGCTCGCTGTTGCGGACGTGCCCGAGCTGATCGAGCAGCACTTCGTCAACAAGGCTCCGGTCGAGCGGCTGATGTACCGGCCCGAAGAGGGCGCGGCCGCGATCCCGCTGGAGAAGGACATCCAGTTCTTCGCCAAGCAGCAGTACGTGGCCCTGCGCAACCGCGGGCTTACCGATCCCGAGGACGTGCGCGACGCCATCCGCCGGGGCGGCTACCGCGCCCTGCACAAGGTCCTGTCCGAGGGCATCGAAGGAGACGAGCTGATCCGGACGATGATCCGCTCGGGCCTGCGCGGCCGCGGCGGGGGGGGCTTTCCGACCGGCGTCAAGTGGCAGAGCTGCCTAAAAGCCTGCCGCGAGCGCGGGGTCAAGCCCTACGTCGTGTGCAACGGGGACGAGGGCGACCCGGGCGCGTTCATGGACCGCTCGATCGTCGAGGCCGACCCCCACGCGGTCATCGAGGGCATGCTGATCGGCGCGTACGCCCTGGGCGCCGAGGAGGGTTTTATCTATATCCGGCGCGAGTACCCTTTGGCGCTCGAGCGGCTCTACAAGGCCCTGGACCAGGCGCGCGAGTGGGGCCTGCTGGGCCGGGGAGTGATGGGCTCGGAGATGAACTTCGACATCCAGGTCCACCAGGGCGCCGGCGCGTTCGTGTGCGGCGAGTCCACCGCCCTGATGGCCTCGATGGAGGGCCGGGCCGGAGAGCCGCGGGCCAAGTACGTCCACACCGTGGAGTACGGCTACCGCGACATGCCCACCGTGCTGAACAACGTCGAGACCTGGGTCACGGTGCCGCGGATCGTCATCGAGGGGGCCGAGTGGTTCGCCTCGATCGGCACCGGCGACGTGTCCGAGTCGCCCTGGGGCGGGTCCACCGGCACCAAGCTGTTTTCCCTGGTGGGCAACATCAACAACACCGGGCTGGTGGAAGTCCCCATGGGCATCACCCTGCGCGAGATCGTGTTCGACATCGGCGGCGGCATCCCGAACAACAGAAAATTCAAGGCGGTCCAGACCGGCGGCCCGTCCGGCGGCTGCCTGCCCGAGTCCAGGCTAGACCTGCCGGTGGACTTCGACACCCTGATCGAGGCCGGCTCGATGATGGGCTCGGGCGGGCTGATCGTCATGGACGATCGCACCTGCATGGTGGACGTGGCCAAGTATTTCGTCGACTTCCTGATGGAGGAGTCCTGCGGCAAGTGCACCCCGTGCCGCGAGGGCCTGGCATGCATGCACGAGATCCTGACCCGCATCACCGAAGGCGAGGGCGTACAAGACGACCTCGATATGATCGAGGACCTGGGCGCGGTGCTGACCGACGGCTCCCTGTGCGGCCTGGGCCAGACCGCGGCCAACCCGGTGCTGTCGACCCTGCGCCACTTCCGGGCCGAGTACGAGACGCACATCCACGAGCAGAAGTGTCCCGCCGGGGTGTGCAAGGCGCTCATCAGGTACACCATCGACCCGGACATGTGCACCGGATGCAGGCTGTGCATCAAGCCCTGCCCGACGGACTGCATCTCGGGCGAGAAGAAAGAACCGCACGTCATCGACCAGGAGCGCTGCATCCAGTGCGGCACCTGCCTGGACGCGTGCGACGACGACGCCGTGTGCGTGGAGTGAGGACCGGACCATGATCCCCGTGAACATCGACGGCAAGCGGATCGAAGTCGAACCCGGGACCACCATCATGGCCGCGGCCTCCATGTCCGGGGTGGAGATCCCCAGCCTTTGCAACTCCGAGCTGCTCGAGCCTTATGGCGCCTGCCGTGTGTGCAGCGTGGAGATCCGGGTTGACGGCAAGAGCAGGATCGTCACCGCATGCAACTACCCCCTGCGCGCGGAGACGACGGTCCTCGTGCATAGTGAACGGGCCTTGCGCACCCGGCGCCTGGTGTCGGAAATGATGCTGGCCCGCTGGCCCAACGTGAAGCTGGTGGCCGACCTGGCCCGCCGGCACGGCATCGAAAAGACGCGCTTCGTCCACCCGAACCGCAACGCCGACGAGCACGCCTGCATCCTGTGCGGCCGCTGCGTCAACATCTGCCGCCAGGGCGTCTGGCAGGACGTGCTGGGCTTCGCCGGCCGCGGCCCGTCGCGCCGGGTGGTCATGCCATACCAAGAAACCTCGCCCGAGTGCGTCGGGTGCGGGGCCTGCGCCTGGATCTGCCCCACCGGCGCCATCCAGATGAAAGACGACCCCAACGGCTCGGCCGACTGGGGCCGCATCCGGCGCGCCGGCATGGTGGTCACCCGCGAGCTGATCCTTTTCGACCAGCACCAGTGCAACATGCGCGTCAAAGGCACCGCCAACCTGGTGGCCATCATGAACGACTACGACCTGCTGCCGGTGCAGAATTATAGATTCGGCTCCCACCCTGACGCCGCCAAGGTCTCCGGGGAGGTCTTCGCCAACGAGTACTTCACCCCCAGGATCCAGGACGGCTGCGCCCTGGGCTGCGACATGTCATGCTCCCACGGCGCGGACGGCTTCGAGCTCAAGACCGGTCCGGACAGGGGCAAGCTGGTGAACATCGACGGGCCCGAGTACGAGACGCTGGGCGGGTCGACCAACATGGGCATATTCGACCCCGAGTGGGTGCTCGAGATGAACTACTATTGCGACCAGTACGGGGTCGACACCATCTCGTTCTGCACCCTGATGGCCTTCGTGATGGAGTGCTACGAGAACGGCGTGCTGAACAAGGAGTGCACCGGCGGGCTGGAGCTCAGGTTCGGGGCCAGGCAAGACGCCATGGAGGTGCTGCACCAGATGGCCCGCGGAGAGGGTTTTGGAGTAGTGGCCGGCCTGGGCATCCGCCGCATGAAGAAAAAATTCGCTTCGGATTACGGCGCTGATCCAAGATTCCTGGACGACATCGGCATGGAGGCCAAGGGGCTGGAGTACTCCGAGTACGTGACCAAGGAGAGCCTTGCCCAGCAGGGCGGTTACGGTATTGCCTTGAAAGGCGCCCAGCACGACGAGGCCTGGTTGATCTTCATGGACATGGTCAACAAGCAGATCCCCACCTTCGCCGACAAGGCCGAGGCCCTGCACTACTTCCCCATGTGGCGCACCTGGTTCGGGCTGAACGGCCTGTGCAAGCTGCCCTGGAACGACGTCGAGCCCGAGGACAACGCCGACACGGACGAGCCCCACAAGGTGCCAAAGCACGTCCAGGCGTACTGCGACTTATTCGCCGGCGTGACCGGCCGGGAGGTCGGCCCCGACGACCTGCTGACAATGAGCGAGCGGGTGTACAACTTCCAGCGCATCTTCAACCTCAAGATGGGCTTCGGGACCCGCGAGCACGATGCCGTCCCCTACCGCTCCCAGGGCCCGGTGACCGAGGAGGAGTACGAGTCCCGCGCCGACCGCTACGACGGGCAGCTCGCGGATCTTCTGAAGATGGACCCGGCGGACATGTCCACCACGGAGAAGATGACCGCCCTGCGCAAGTACCGTGAGTCCCAGTACCGGCAGCTGCTCGACGCGGTATACGCGCGCCGCGGCTGGACCGCCGACGGCATCCCCACCCTGGCCACGGCCAGGAAGCTGGGCATCGACAAGGTCGAGGGACTGGTCGAGCTGCTCGAGAAAAACGGCCTCACGGAGTGACCATGGCAGTCACGGTCAACGGCGAGCCCCACCCCTGGCGCGAGGGCCTGACGGTCGAGGAGCTGTTGGCCGCAAAACGCTTCTCCTTCCCCCTCAAGACCGTCTTCGTCAACAGCCGTCGCGTCCCCAAGATCGAGCAGGCCTCTTTGGTGCTCGAGGACGGCGATCAGGTCGACGTGGTCCACATGATGAGCGGTGGTTGAAAGTGAGACCCCTCCTGTAGGATCGGTTGACATTTCCTCGGCCTGATACCATTGTGATCTTCGATGTCATCGAACAACCGAGCAACTCGCGGGAAGAGGAGGGTCGGGCGAGTGATCCGGCTGCTGGTTCTCGCCTTCGTCTCGATCGCTTCCGGGCGGGCGGCCCTGGCCGGCGAGCTGGTGGTCTACCACTCCTGGAGCGACGCCGAGGCGCAGGTGTTCCTGGACGCATTCACGGCGGAGACGGGCATCAGGGCGCGGGGCATGCGGCGCTCCACCAGGCACCTGGTCAAGATCATCGTGGCCGAGCGGGACCGGCCGGTGGCCTCGGTGATCATGACCGGGCCGGCGCCTTCCTACGAGATGCTCAAGGCGGCGGGCCTGCTCCAGACGTACCGGCCGCGGGGCTCGGACGAGATCCCGGCAGAGTTCCGCGACCCGGAGGGGGCCTGGACCGGGATCTACCTGGGGGTGATCGCGTTCGTCAGCGACACCCGGAAGGTGGACAGGGTGCCACGCTCGTTCGAAGACCTGCTCCGGATCGAGCCGTCCATAGGGGTGGTCTACGCCAACCCGGCCACCTCGGGCACGGCCTACACCTTCCTGCTGGGCCTGATCGCGCTTCACGGAGAGCAGGGCGCGTTCGAGTACCTCGGTAGGCTCAACTCCCGGGTGGTCGAGTACCCCAGCGGCGGGCCCATGGCGGTGCGCCTGGTGGAGCTCGGCGAGGCGGCCGTGGCGGTGGCCTTCGCCCACGACATCGAACGGGCCTGCCGGAGGGACGAGAACCTGTTGATGAGCTTTCCGGCCGAGGGCACCGGCTGGGAGGTGGGCGCGGCCGGGCTGCTGCGCGGCGCGCCCGAGCCTGCGGCCGGCAAGCTCTTCCTGGACTTCCTCGTCCACCCGGCAACCCAGGAGATGATCCACGGCCAGGGGCGCACGCCGATCCACCCGCTCCACCATCTGGCAGGCTCCCCGAAGGGGATCCCACACCAGTCCACCGTGCGGAGGCTGCCGGTCGACTTCGTCGAGGCCGGCAAGCGCTGGGACGAGCGGGCGCTGCGCTGGAACCGGCGTTTTCCGAGAGGTAGATGAGCCATGCGTCTGCGCACCCAGTTCCTGCTGGCCGCCTGCCTGGTCCTGGTCCTCCTGGAGGTCGTCATCCTGGTCTTCGTGATCCCGAAATGGCAGGCCGAGCTGGAGGAGGGCGCCCGCCAGCGGGGGCGGGCCGTGGTGCGTATGCTGGCGCACAACTGCGCCGAGCCGGCAATGGTAGGCAACTACTCCGAGCTGCAGCGGGTGGTCGACGACCTGGCCCGGGATCCCGGCGTGGTGTTCGTGGCCGTGCTCGATCGGAAGGGCCGGGTGAGGGTCTCCTCCCGGGATCCCGAGGGCCACCCCTTCTTCGAGCTGGATGCGCCGCCCCCGGATCCGGCCGGGATCCTGACGCCCGATGCGGTCGAGGTGCAAAACGCTCGCACCAGCATGGGCGGCTTCGCGGTGCTGGACTTCGCCGCGCCCCTGGCCGTGTACAAGCGCTCCTGGGGCCTGGCCCGCCTGGGCCTGAGCCTCGAACCCATCGAGCGGGCCACCCGGGCGGTGACCACGCGCATGCTGGCGCTCGGACTGGCCGGCCTGATCGTGGCCGTGATCCTGGTGGCGCTGCTGGCCATGAGCATCACCCGCCCGCTGGCCCGGCTGGCCGGGGCGGCCCGCCGGCTGTCCGACAGGCACCTGGAGGCCCGGGTGGACGTCAGCGGCGCGCGCGAGCTTGTCCAGCTTGGCGCGGCCTTCAACAAGATGGCCGAGAGCATCCAGCAGCACGTCAGCGAGATCCAGCAGAAGTCGTCGGAGCTCGAGGCCGGATACCGGGTGCTGGCCTGGCTGAGCACCACCATCGACCGCGAGGCGCTGATGGAGGGCGTCCTGGAGGTCATCGTGGAGGTGCTCTTCGCCGAGCGCTGCGAGCTGATGGCCCTGGACCCGCGCCGCGATGTGATCGACCACTTCTCCCACGGCCCGGGCGGGTTCGCCTTCTGGAGCATGAAAGCCGAGGACCTGGGCGTAGAGCAGCTCGATCGGGTCGCCGACCTGGCCGGGCTGGCCCGGGACCACCTGCAGCCGGGCGAGCGCGACCTGTTCGTGCCCCTGGCCGTGGAGGATCTGAACATGGGCGGCATGATGGTCCGCCCGGCGGCCGGGCGCGAGTTCGGCGAGCGCGAGCGCCAGCTGGCCGAGGGGATCTCCAACCACCTGCTGGTGGCTCTGGAGAACGCCCGGCTGTACGATCTGGCCATCCGGGACGGGCTGACCGGCCTGACCATCCGGCGCTACTTCACGGCCAGGCTCAAGGAGGAGCTGGACCGCGCACGGCGCTACCTCCGCCCGCTCTGCCTGCTGATGATCGACATCGATCACTTCAAGCGGGTGAACGATACCCGCGGCCACCCGACCGGCGACCATGTTCTTCGCGAAATGGCCCAGCGGCTCAAGGACGCCCTGCGCAGCACCGACCTGTTGAGCCGCTACGGCGGCGAGGAGATGGTGATCCTGCTGCCCGACCAGAGCCCGCAGCAGGGACTCCTGGTGGCCGAGAAGCTCAGGCAGGCGGTGGCCGACCGGCCGTTCGGCCCGGAGGGCGGCGAGCCCCTGACCGTCACCATCTCCATCGGCGTGACCGCCTTCCCCGACCACGCCCAGCAGGCCGAGGAACTGATCGACCAGGCGGACAAGGCCATGTACGCCGCAAAGCAAGGGGGGCGCAACCGGGTGTGCATGGCCGAGTAGGGGGCTTGTACGGACCTTACATGTCCTCGTCGATGAAACCGTAATATCGGCCCATCCAGTAAGCCAGCAGGTAGTCGGTCGGCACGCGGATCACGCGCCTGTTCTCGGTGCAGCCGCCCAGGCCGTAGGGTTTGCCCCACCAGATGAAGGTGCTCGGGCAGCGCTCGGCCACCTGGCGCGCGTACCAGCCGATCTGGCCGCCCAGCCGGCCTTCGCAGACCGGCTCGCACTTTTCGGGAGGGCACTCGAGGTCGGGCACGTGCTGGGAGGCCGGGAACTGGCGCAGCATGCAGATACCGTTGGCGACCGCGTCGAAGGCCGGGCCGTCCGAGCCGGGGCCGAGGGCCTTGTGGGCGGCGTGGATGAAGTCGAACCAGGTGTTGTTCTGCTCGACCACGGGGCGCGGGGTGTCGGGCGGGGCGAAGGTCTCGTGCTGCAGGTGGTGCTGGTAGGCCGCGCGCACCTCGGGGTCGTGCTCGAACCAGATCAAATTGTGCAGCGAGGCGAAGTGCATCGAGATGTTGTTCCAGTTGGATTTGCAGGAGTCCTGCCCCGCGTACAGCCAGTGGTTTTGCAGGTGCTCGGTGTACGGCATGGGCCGCTCGATGGGCCGCCCGATGCAGTCCCGCTCTCCGGACTTCTGCAGCAGGCAGTTGTCGTAGAAGTCGACGATGGCCGGGTCTTCCGTGGCCACGGCGCAGATCTTGATGAAGTCGAGCGCCATGGCCGCGTTGAAACCTGGAGAATCGTCCAGCGCCATGGCGTACAGCCGGCCGTGCTCTACCGGCCGGTCGTCCCAGTCGCGGATCTCCAGCCGGTTCTGGACCAGAAGGGTGCCGATCTCCCGCAGCATCTCGATCACCGTGGCCTGGACCCCGGGGTCGTCCACCAGCTTGAACAGGGCGCCCAGGGCGAACATGTGGCCGGCGTACTCGTCCTTGCTGACATTGTCCAGCCAGCACCAGCCGGCGTAGTCGTCGAGCCCGCAGTGGTCGGTGGTCACCCATTCCAGGGTCTGGCCGTCCTTCACCTGCACGCACCCGTCGGAGCCCACCATGACCCACTGGTTGTCGTCCTTCTCCTCGTCGGGCACGTACCGGTTCAAGTCGTCCGGGCAGGCGATCCCGGGAACCTCCGGCGGGACGTACTGCCGGGTGAACACCCCGGGCACGCCGGTGATGGCCAGCCGGTCGCGCTCTCCTTCGAGCAGCAACTCGATGATCTCGAGCGCCCCGCCCTCGCGGGTGGCGCCGTACCGGAACGCCTCGGCCGCCAGGAACAGCGCGCTGAACAACCCGTCGTTCTCGCCGGAGTGCCAGGCAGCCACGTCTCCCCAGGTCGCCGCGTCCTCGGCCGGCGCCGGCCGGCTGCAGTCGTCCCCGTCGCAGGGCAGGGTCACCCCGGAGATCCACTTCAGCCGCGGGTGGATGTGCAGCCTGCGGGCGATCTCCTCGTAGCGGACCATCTTGTCGTGCAGGCTCTCGGGCGTGGCCAGGGGATCGTCGTCGCAGCGGCTCCAGACCGGCGCCCCGTATCGCCACGGCTCCACGCACTCGCCCTGCTCGCACAACCGCCCCTGCTCGACCATGCAATCGACCGCCAGCCATTGCCCGTCCTGGCACACGCTCAACACCAGCGCATCGTCCGAGCACGACCACTCGCCCTCCCGGCACTCCGCGTCGTCCCCGCCGTTGCAGGCGACCACCAGGCAACCCAGAAAGAAGAATACCATTTTTACCGCGCGCATCATGTTTCCGTCCCTTTCCCAATATTCAGGATGATACCAGAGGTCGAAGTTGACAACAACGGCCTGTCGGGGCTTAGATGGATGATATGATCCCGATATGCGGGAGGGCGCGTTGAGAGATGCGCGGCGGTCAGCCTGGATGTTCTTGCTGCTGGTCGTGCTGGTGGCCGCACCGGCGTACGGACAGATGCGGCTGCTGGTGGTGGAGCCGCAGAGCGCCTTCTTTCCGAAGAAGCAGCTCGCCGGGCTGAAGAAGGCGCTTTGTAGTCAGGCGGCGGACTACCGGAACATCGAGCTGGTCGAGTCGGCCGGGTTCGAGGAGTTGCTGAAGAAGGCCGGATGCAAGGGCACCGGCAATGAATGCCTGAAGGCCGTCGGCAAGGCGGCCGGCGCCACCCAGGTGTTGTTCACCCAGGTCCAGAAGCTGCCCGGGCGCCAGCTCGTGGTGATGCGGCTGGTGGACGTACAGACCGGCCGGCAGATCAAGAACGCCCGGCTGCGCGCCCGGAAGGGGCTGGCTGCGCTGCACGGGTCGATGCGCAAGGGCTGGGTGAGAATGTTCGGCAGGCTGGTCGACTGCCAGATCCGGGTGCTGTCCAACGCGATCGGGCCGGACGTGAGCCTGAACGGCCGGCCGATCGGCAAGGGGCCGCTCACCATCCGTGAAAAGCTGCCCCCCGGCAGGTACACCGTATCCCTGTCGCACCCGAGGTTCCTGCCCTCCGAGCGCAATATCACGATCAAGCCCGACCGGCCCAGGATGAAGGTGCGCATCAACCTCGTGCCCAGGCCCGAAGACGACATCCCCCCCGTGGTCCTTGACTCCCCCGTGCTCCTGGTGACCGGAAAGTCCTTGGACGACTTCCCCAGCGTGCCCGGGTCCGACGAGCCCGACGATACCGACGAGGACAAGCCCGAGGCCATCGAGACGGACGCTGATAGCCGTTAGGGGCTGTTACACGATCAATTAGACGTGCCGGTGATGGGGTCCAGCTCGGCGGACTGGCCCGTGGGGCTGTAACTGTCGCAGCGCACGGCCGGGGTCCAGCGCATCTCGGTGCTCAGGGTGACCGTGCGCGGGATATCGTCGCCGGGGTAGTAGTCCTTCAGGTTGATATCATACGTGCGGTGATCGTTGAAGCTCTCGACGAGGATGTTGATCTCGTCGGAGTCGAACGAGATCCCCATGAAGGACACCAGGTACTGGGTCCTGTCGTCCGGATCGATCTGCGCGTTGTTCGCGGTGAAGTTTATCACGTCGTTGTCCGAGTTGACCGCGATCGGGTTGTGGTTCTCGTCCATCAGGTAGAGGCTCAGGTCCTGCTCGCCGCCGTTTGAGATGTTGATGCCCGAGGGCTCGAACCGGGTGGTGTCCGCGCTCACGTGGGGCGGCCCGGTGAACATGATGCGGGCGGTGGTCCAGATCCAGGTGTCCTCGCTCCAGCGTCCGTCGGCCGGGCTCCACACATCGTCGTCGTTGGTATCCTTGAAGAACTCGCCGGGATCCCACTCGCCGTTGTCATTGACGTCCACCCAGGGCTCTGGCTGATCACTGAATGGCTCTCCCGGATCATATTGCTCGTTTCTGATGATGTTATCCGTAAAGCCCTCATTTCCCTTGACGCAGAACAGGATGGTGAGCAATCCGTCGCGCGGGTTGTGGATCTCGCCCATGTACATGTGGCTGGGCTCGCCCGTGATCGGCTCCACGTCGGCCGGTAGACAATTGGGTGTCAGGATGAAGACGTGCTCGCCGGCATCGCTCAACTGCTCCTGCTTCTTGAACGTGCAACGACCCTTTCCTTCGTCCACTATCGTCTCGATCTCGGCGACGTGAACCGTCTTGGACCTGGCGTCCTTGACCGACAGGGTGCAGCGGATCATCATGTCGGTGTCTACCGGCTCGGGATAGGCCTGTACGTTGTCGACATCGCACTTGGCCTTGAGATGATCCTCGCTCCCGGAAGGTATTCCGCCCTTTTCCATGGTCACCGTGGCGGTGCCCGAGATCGATTCGTTGTTGATGGTGGTGTAGTTGGCGGACACGGTGCCGGTCTCTCCGCCCTCGCCCCAGAAGTTGTGCAGATCGACCGTGGCCCCGCCGCCCTGGGTGAAGACGTCCGCGGTTTTGACCGGCTCGGTCACCGAGGTGGAATCGAAGGGCTCGAAGCTGCCCACCGTTGTGGAAAAGCTGACCTTGCGGCCGTCCTGGGGCGAGTCGCCCTGCTCCTTTATGGTGGCCACCACCTTGATGGATCCCTCCCAGGGCACCGTGTCTCCGTCCGGCAGGGTCAACAAGATCTTGTCGTTCCCGCACCCCTGCGAGCACCAGCCGAGGCCCGCCAGGGCCAGGACCGCGATCAGCGAAATAGATATCGACGATTTCATGGACTCTCCGTTCTGTTGCGCGCGACCCTCATTCTCCGATATTAAGCCATCCGGGCCCGCACTGCAAGCGAGCGGACTGGACGGAGACCGCCCGGAGGGGGTAGTCTGGACATTATTGAGTGGTCGCGTCTGGCGGCGCGCCATGCCCGGGAGGGAATCCAATGCCGCTCCCATCTCCGCTGCGCACGATCTTGCTGGCAGGCCCGGCCGCGCTGTTCTGGCTCGTTCTGACTGCCGGCTGTTCTGATCCGAAGTCCGACTGCTATCAGGACGGCACCTGCGAGTGCACCGGGCCCCAGCACTGCCCGGAACGCGAGCATTGCGTCGACGGGCGGTGCCGGCGGGTCACCGTGCCCGACCTGCCCCAGCGCGGCTTCGGAGAGCCGTGCCTGACCGACGAGTACTGCGCCAGCGGGATCTGCCTGCCCGCCGGGCCGGGCAACGGGGAGGTCTGCAGCCGCGCCTGCGACGACCTCGAGTGCCCGGCCGGCTGGGAGTGCAAGACCCACATCCCGGACGACGGCTCGGTCACCCGGGCCCTCTGCGTCCAGCGGATCGGGGGCCGGCTGTGCCGGGCATGCTCGGTGTCGTCCCAGTGCAACGCGATCGGCGACCTGTGCCTGACGGCGGGCGGCG
>SDBT01004133.1_pt1 | contig 24750 bp, 14 predicted proteins | sample 2277101 | NCBI WGS metagenome assembly SDBT01 (sample SAMN10404973, study PRJNA504765) | marine sediment metagenome | isolation source: marine sediment core GS10_PC15, 103 cmbsf | place: Arctic Ocean: Southern Knipovich Ridge | collected 2010 | reverse complement strand
GGATAAGGCGCTGACAGGACTGAGGCCGGGCGACAATGTAGTCTGGCAGGTCGACCGGATTGAAAACTTTAAGCCCTTCGTCGAACCCTTCTGTCGCGGCGCGCTGGACAGCGGGCGAAAGCTGATTTATTTCCGTTTCGGAAAGCACGATCCGCTGGTTGCCCAGGCCCAGGGCGTTGAAATCCACGAGATCCAACCCCAGGCCGGCTTCGAGCAGTGCGTCATGGAGATTCATCGGGTCATCAAGGCCGTCGGCGATGGTGGATACTTCATGTTCGACATGCTCAGCGATCTTACCGTCGACTGGTGCAGCGATCAGATGCTGGGCAATTTCTTCATGCTGGTCTGTCCGTACATTTCAGCCCACAAGGGCATCGGCTATTTTCCGATCCTGCGGGATTACCATTCGGTTTACGCCACCTCTCCGATAACCGAAACCGCCCAGGTCGTTCTGGATATTATCAGCGACGGTGGCAGGCTGTACCTGCACCCCGAGAAGGTAGCCCAACGCTACTCGCCGACGATCTTCATGCTTCACGCATGGGAGGGCGACGATTTCGTGCCCGTCACGCAGAGCGCAATTATCTCGGAGGTATTCAAATCGGCTCCGTGGCAGGGCCTGGAATCATCGAGCTATCGCCTGGGCGTGTGGAACCGGCAGTTCATCGAGGCACGCGAAGTGCTCCAGGCCGTCAGGCGCGGCGAAGCTTCGCCGGAAAAAGCCGACACGGTCTTCAAAAAACTGCTGCGAATGGCGATCTCGCGACACGAGCGAATACTCAAGCTCGCCGAAAAGCAACTGACGCTCTCGGACGTGCTGGATATATCACGACGGATGATCGGGACCGGACTTATCGGTGGGAAGTCGGTCGGAATGCTGCTGGCCAGGGCGATCCTTGAGCAATCAGACACACGCTGGTCGAAGGCCCTCGAACCGCACGATTCGTTCTTCATCGGTTCGGACGTGTTCTATACGTTCCTGGTTAGCAATGACATCTGGTGGATACGTCGCCGCCAGAGAGACCCGGACAGATTCCTCGAAGACGCGGCCGTAGCTCGCGAGCGGTTCCTGACAGGGACGTTCCCCGATCACATCCAGAGACAGTTCCAGGATATGCTGGACTACTTCGGTCAATCGCCGATCATCGTGCGGTCCAGTTCGCTGCTGGAAGATAATTTCGGCAATGCGTTTGCGGGCAAGTACGACAGTGTTTTCTGTGTGAACCAGGGATCGCGAGCCAAGCGCCTTGACGATTTCCTCGCCGCTGTGCGACACGTCTACGCCTCGACGATGAGCGACAAAGCGCTCACCTATCGCGCGCAGCGAGGCATGCTGGACCGCGACGAGCAGATGGCGTTGCTGGTCCAGAGGGTTTCGGGCGGAGTGTACGGCGATCTGTTCTACCCGCAGGTAGCGGGCGTGGGGCTCTCTTACAATCCGTACGTCTGGTCGAAGGATATCGACCCGGCCGCTGGCGTGATGAGACTGGTATTCGGGCTCGGGACAAGGGCGGTCGACAGGCACGACGACGATTACACGCGCGTCGTCGCACTCAACGCACCGGACCGCAGGCCCGAGGCTAATTTCGACGAGGCGAGACAGTACACTCAAAAAAAGGTGGACCTGCTCGACCTCAAGAAGAACGAATTGGTATCCATGACGTTCGACGAAGTAGCCTCAGCTAGCGAGAACCTGCCGCTCGATATGTTCGCAAGCCGGGACGACGAACTCGCCCTCCGGGCCGAACAGGCCGGGCTCGATGACATCACAACCGATGCGCTGACGTTCCGCAAGCTGCTCTCTGAGACGTCGCTGGTCGATGAAATGCGCCAGATGCTCCACGCGCTGCAGACGACGTACGAATACCCGGTGGATATCGAGTTCACAGCCAATTTCATCGGCGAGGGTGAATGCAAGATCAACCTGCTGCAATGTCGCCCCTTCCAGTTCCGCAACGGAGGCGCCGCCCCCAAAGATCCCGGCCAGATCCCGCCGGAAAATTTGATACTCCAGGCTCGCGGTGCGGTCATCGGCCAGGGCAGGGAAGCCGCTCTCGATCGATTCATCTACGTCCGACCGAGCGTCTACAGCGAACTGCCCGACAGCGAGAAACACGCAGTGGCGCGGCTGATCGGAAAGATCACCCACCTCCATTCGTCCGACAAACAGATGAAGGTTATGCTCCTGGGCCCGGGCAGATGGGGAACCACCACTCCGTCGCTTGGCGTTCCGATCAACTTCTCCGATATTCACAACGTCTCGGTTCTCTGTGAGATCGTTACGATGCGGGAGGGATTGGTTCCTGACGTTTCGCTGGGCACGCACCTGTTTTCGGAAATGGTGGAGATGGACATTCTTTACCTGGCGCTGTTCCCGTCGCAGGAGGGCAACGAGCTGAACGAGGAGTTCTTCCTGAACGCTCCCAACCGGCTGGCTGAGTTGCTTCCGGACCAGGCCAAATGGGCCGATGCGGTACATGTGATAGACGCCTCGCAGATCGACGGGGGGCGTGCGGTCAAGCTCAACGCCAATACGCTGGAACAACGGGTGGTCTGCTATCTGGCACGAGAGGAAGGTTAGCGGGTCTTAAGCCAGTCGTCTATCGACTCGGCGGTCTCCCGGCCTGCGACGATTGCCCGGACCACCAGTGAAGCGCCCGATACGGCGTCACCGGCTGCGAATATCCCGCGCCGGGAGGTCTGGAAGTCTTCGCCGGTCTGAATATTGCCACGCTCGTCCAGGTCCAGCCCGAATGTTTTGACCAGCCCGTGGTGCACCACGTGTCCAAAGCCCATCGCCAGCAGTACAAGGTCCGCTCGCATCGTGAATTCGGTTTCGGGAACCTCGGACATCTTCCAACTGCCGTCATCAGCGGGCGTCCACTCGACCTGGCAGCCGCAGAGTTCATGCACCCGATCGCCGCTGCCGGCGAACTGCTTTGTCATGACGCTCCATTGCCGCTGACAGCCCTCTTCGTGCGAACTCGACGTGCGGAGAACTCGCGGCCAGAGCGGCCAGGGAGTTTCAGGATTAACGCCTTCGGGCGGTTGGGGTAGTATTTCCAACTGGTGAATTTCCGCAGCGCCCTGGCGATTGGCGGTTCCGACGCAATCGCTGCCGGTATCGCCACCGCCGATCACGACGACGATCTTGCCAGCCGCGTCGATGCGAGGTTCGTCGCCGATATCTTCGCCGGCGTTCAGGCGATTCTGCTGGGTCAGGTAATCCATCGCAAAATGGATGTTCGCCAGTTCGCGGCCGTCCACTTCCAGATCGTTGGGCTTACCGGCGCCCATGGTGAGGCATATTGCGTCGAACTGCTGGCGGAGGTATTTCAGCGAAAGATCTTCGCCGATGTTAACGCCCGTCTGGAACTCGACGCCTTCGGCGTGCATCTGCTCCAGCCGTCGGTCGATGATCGATTTGTCGAGCTTGAAGTCAGGAATACCGTACCGCAAGAGTCCGCCTGGCTGCTTGGCCTTTTCGAAGACGACTACGTCATGTCCGGCGCGGGCGAGTTGTTGAGCGGCTGCGAGCCCGGCAGGGCCTGAACCGATGACGGCGATTCGCTTGCCGGTCTTCCGCTGGGCTATCTGCGGTTGAATCCAACCTTCCTGCCAGCCGCGTTCGACGATTTGCAACTCGATCTGCTTTATCAACACCGGTTCCTGATCGATATTCAGCGTGCAGGAAGTCTCGCACGGGGCGGGGCAGATTCGCCCGGTAAACTCCGGGAAGTTATTGGTCGAATGCAGATTGTCGCATGCTTCGCGCCAGCGACCTCGGTAGACGGCGTCGTTGAATTCGGGTATCCGATTTTCAAGCGGGCAGCCGATGCCATGACAGAACGGTATCCCGCAATCCATGCACCGTGCGGCCTGCTGGTTGAGCATATCTTCGGGTAGGGGCAGATTGACCTCGAAGTAATCCTTCACTCGCTCGTCGACGGGGCGGTGCGGTATGTCTTCTCGGCCGAATTCCATGAATCCTGTAGGCTTAGCCATCGAACACCTCCTCGGTTGCCGGAGTAGTGTCCGTCTGCCTCTGTTCGCGGTCCTTCAATCGTTGCAGCGCCCGTCGATAGTCGATCGGCATGATCTTGACGAACTTGCCCACCATGTCGCGCCATCTATCGAGTATCCGCTCTGCGGTCTGACTGTTGGTCCACTTTGCGTGACGCGAAATCAGATCGTGCAGGCGTTCGACGTCGCGAGTCTGCCAGACCGGTTCGACGTCGACCATGTCGAGATTGCACAGCGTATCGAAAAGCTGATTTTCATCGAGCGCGTATGCTATTCCACCGCTCATTCCTGCGGCGAAGTTTCGTCCGGTCCGCCCGAGTACGACGACGGTTCCACCGGTCATATACTCGCATCCATGATCGCCCACGCCTTCGACGACGGCGATTGCGCCGCTGTTGCGGACGCAGAATCTTTCGCCGGCAAGGCCGTTGATGAACACCTCGCCACTGGTCGCACCGTAAAGCAGTGCGTTGCCCGTGATGATATTCTCGTGAGCGGCAAGTGGGGCATCGGTCGGGGTCTGTACGATTATCCGTCCGCCGCTGAGTCCCTTGCCGAGGTAATCGTTGCTATCGCCGATCAGACGGAGCGTAACGCCCGGGGCAAGGAACGCACCGAAACTCTGACCGGCCGAACCGCGGAAGGTCAGCTCCACCGTTCCGTCGGGCAGACCCTTCGCACCGTGTGTGGTGACGACGCGATTGGACAGTATCGTTCCGACCGTGCGGTGCACATTGCGGATCGGGAGTTCCAGGGCGAACTTCTGGCCGGCCTCGATGGCCTTTTCGCCCTTGGCGAGTATTTCCCAGTCGAGGTGGCCGGTCAGTACGTCCGATTGGGTGCGAATCTGACGGATGGCCTTGCCGCCTGAAGTATCGGGCTGCTTGAAGACGGCCGAGAAATCCAGGCCCTTGGACTTCCAGTGGTCGATAGCCTCTCTGCATGAGAGCAAATCGACGCGTCCGATCATGTCGTCGATTTTGGTAAAGCCCAACTCGGCCATAATCTGGCGGACCTCTTCAGCGACGAAAAGCATGTAATTTACAAGGTGGTCGGGCTTGCCTGCGAAGCGGCAGCGAAGTTCAGGCGTCTGGGTTGCGATACCGGCGGGGCAGGTACCGAGGTGACACTTTCGCATCATCAGGCAACCGAGGCTCACAATCGCGGCGGTACCGAAACCGAACTGCTCGCCACCGAGCAGAGCGCCTATTACTACGTCGCGGCCTGTCTTGAGTTGGCCATCGACCTGGATGCGGATGCGATCGCGCAGACCGTTCATTACCAGTGTCTGCTGCGTTTCAGCGAGGCCGAGTTCCCAAGGCCCGCCGGTGTGCTTGATCGACGAAAGCGGGCTTGCCCCCGTTCCGCCATCGTGCCCGGAGATAAGCACTTCGTCGGCGTGGCCTTTGGCGACGCCAGCGGCGATCGTGCCAACACCCACTTCGGAAACCAGCTTGACCGAAACCAGCACGCCCGGATTGGCGCACTTGAGGTCGTAGATAAGCTGTGCAAGGTCTTCGATGGAGTAAATATCGTGGTGGGGCGGCGGCGATATCAGCGTCACGCCGGGTGTGGAATGTCTCAGTCTTGCGATCTCGTCGGTAACCTTGTGGCCGGGAAGCTGTCCGCCCTCGCCGGGCTTGGCACCCTGGGCCATCTTGATCTGCAGCATCTTCGCCTGGGCGAGATATTCCATCGTCACACCGAAGCGTCCGGATGCGATTTGCTTGATGGCGCTGTTGAGTGAATCACCCTCACGCGGTTGGTATCTTAGCGGATCTTCGCCGCCCTCGCCGGTGTTGCTCATTCCACCGAGGCGATTCATGGCGGCTGCCATCGTTTCGTGAGCTTCTTTCGAGATGGAACCGTGCGACATGGCACCGGTGCAGAATCGCTTGACGATTTCAGATGCTGGTTCGACGTCCTCGATTGGCACCGATTTGTGGTCGGCGGGTTTTGTGAATTCGAACAGTCCGCGAAGCGTGTATAGCTTTCGCGATTGATCGTTAATCAGTTCGGCGTATTGGGCGTAGGCTTTTGCGTCATTTGAGCGGACTGCCTGCTGGAGCAGCGTTATGGCACGCGGGCTCCAGAGGTGCTCCTCGCCGTCGGTGCGGTAGTGGTACTCTCCGCCGAATTCCAGGGGTAGTTCACCGGGCTTGGTCGGTTGATATGCCAGCCTGTGACGATGCAGGGCTTCGGCGGCGATGGTATCGAGGCCGACGCCACGTATACGCGACGACGTTCCGGTGAAGTATGCATCGATCACTTTTCTGTCGATACCGATGGCTTCGAAAAGCTGGGCCGCATGATAGCTTCGCAGCGTGGAGATGCCCATCTTGGACATCGTCTTGAGGATGCCTTTTTTGACGGCTGCGATGTAGTTATCGACGATCTGCTCTTGGGCGAATTTATCGGATATCTCGCCGCTGCTGCGTAAATCGGCCAGGACTTCAAACGCCAAGTACGGGTTGATCGCGTTTGCCCCGAACCCGCAGAGTAAGCAGAAGTGCATCACTTCCCGCGCTTCGCCTGTTTCGATGCACAGGCCCGCTTCGCCGCGCAGACCCTTGTTGAGCAGGCCGTGATGGACCGCCCCAGTCGCCAGCAGTGATGGAATCGGCGCGTTCTCGGCCGAGAAATTCTTGGCGGAGATAATGATAAATGACGCACCATCGTTTATCGCCGCTTCAGCGTCGGCGACAAGTTTGTCCAGAGCGATGCGAAGCGATTCGGCCGGTGAATCGCCGGTCGCGTCGAACAATGCTTCGATGGTGGCGACCTTGAAATCGTCTCGCTTGGCGGTGCGTAACCTATCGAGTTCTTCGTTGGTCAGTATCGGGTGGGGCAGCTTCAGTTGGCGACAGTGCTGTGGCGTTTCGTCCAGTAGAGACTGCTGCTTACCGGTGAAACTCATGAGTGACATTACCAGGCCTTCGCGCAACGGGTCGATTGGCGGATTGGTCACCTGTGCGAACAGCTGCTTGAAGTAGTTGAACAGCAGCTTTGGTTTGTCGGAGAGAATCGCCAGCGGTGTGTCCGTGCCCATCGAACCGATCGGTTCCTGTCCGTTGACACCCATCGGCTGAAGGATCATCCGCAGTTCTTCGCGAGTGTATCCGAACTCTTTGAGTCTCCTGTTCAGCGTAGCTGCGTCCGGGACGCTCGGCTGGGAACTACCGAACAGACCGCGTAGTTCGATGCGGTTCTGCATCAGCCAGCGGCGGTAAGGCTTCTGGCGGGCGATGCGTCCCTTGATTTCATTATCGAGTACGATCCTGCCTTCTTCGGTGTCTACCAGGAACATCCTTCCCGGCTGAAGGCGCCCCTTCGAGCGGATGCGTTTGGGTGGGAAGTCGATCACGCCGACCTCGCTTGCCAGTACGACCAATCCGTCGGTAGTCACGACGTATCTCGCCGGACGAAGCCCGTTGCGATCGAGCGTTCCTCCGACGACGCGACCGTCGGTGAAGACCATTGCCGCCGGTCCGTCCCACGGTTCCATTACGGCTGCGTGGTATTCGTAGAATGCGCGTTTGTCGGTCGAAATGTGATAGCTCGGTCCGAACGCTTCGGGGACCATCATCATCATCGCGTGCGGTAGCGACCTGCCTGCCCTGACGAGCATTTCCACCGCGTTATCAAACTGGGCGCTGTCGGACGCTCCTGGCGTAAGCACCGGAAGCAGATCGCCGTCGTCGGCGCCAAGTGCACCGTTGCGGAGCAAATGCTCGCGTGCGCGCATTCGGTTGGAGTTGCCAGAGAGCGTGTTGATCTCGCCGTTGTGCGAAATGCACCTGAACGGCTGGGCGAGCTTCCAGTTCGGGAACGTGTTAGTGCTGTATCGCTGGTGCACCAGCGCCAACGACGAGGTCACCTGAGGATCGGACAGATCGTGATAGTATTTGAACAACTGTGGGGCGAGGAACATTCCCTTGTAGCAGATAGTCGCACCAGACATCGAGACGATGTAGAAGTCTTCCGCCTGGGATCCGAGCTTTTCGCGGACCAATCGTTCGGTTCTCTTGCGGGCGAGAAAAAGTGCACCTTCGAGTGCATCGCCGCTGCGTCCGAGTCCGTCGATGAATGCCTGCCTGACAATCGGTTCGGCCTTCTTGGCCAGTTCACCGAGACTGGAGTTGTCGCCAGGTACGTCGCGCCATCCGATCAGCCTCATTCCGTAATGGGCAACCGCTTCTGCGAGCAATTCCTCGCATAGCGAGCAGACGCGAAGATCTTTCGGTTCAAAGAGCATCGCCGCACCGTAGCTGCCCTGGTCGGGCAGTTGCAGGCCGAGTTTGTCGCATTGGGCTGCGAAGAATTCGTGCGGTAGTTGGAAGAGGATTCCCGCCCCGTCACCGGTCAATTCGTCGCTGCCGGAGGCTCCGCGGTGCTGGAGGTTGAGCAGGATACGATTGCCATGCTCGAGAATCTGATGGCTGCGCGCACCGTCTATGTTCACGACGGCGCCTATTCCGCACGCATCGTGTTCGCGTCTGGCCTCGTACAGACCGATGTCTTTTGGAGCCTTAAAACTCATTAGCGTGAGCCTGTGATAGGGTGTCAGCACCCATTCAATTCTACTATGTCCAAGTCGGCTATCGCGCGTCGCGAGAGTCAATGTGACCAATCCCGTCTAGGATAGCATACTTTGAGACAGTTCGGTACTCGTTCTTCTCTCGGCGCAAAGACATAAAACCAGCGGCCGAAGCCACTGGTTTTAGTATCGGCTAATTCTTATTACAGTTGTATTTGTCTCGTGTTATCTACAGTCGAGGATCAACTGTCGTAATACAGTGCGAACTCGTGCGGATGCGGCCGCAATGCCATCGGGTCGAGTTCCTCTTCGCGTTTCCACTTGATCCATGACTTGATGAGTTCCGGGGTGAACACGCCGCCCTTGATGAGGAAGTCATGATCCGCTTCCAGAGCGTCGATGGCTTCGCCGAGGGTAGCGGGGACCTTCGGAATCGCGGCGAGTGATTCGGCGTCGAGTTCATAGATGTTCTGTTCGAGCGGTTCGCCCGGTGAAGTCTTCTTTTCGATACCGTCGAGTGCCGCCATCATCATCGCCGGCCAGAGCAGGTACCCGTTTGCCGTCGGGTCGGGGCAGCGGAACTCAAGACGCTTGGCCTTGGGGCTGTTGGAGTACATCGGAATCCGCATTGCTGCCGAACGGTTACGTGCAGACAGTGCGAGGTTGACCGGAGCTTCGAAGCCTGGAACCAGGCGGCGGTAACTGTTGGTCGTCGGTGCGCCAAACGCCAGCAGCGCCGGTGCGTGGGCGAGGATGCCGCCGGCTGAGTGCATCGCCATTTCCGAAAGGCCTGCGTACTGATCGCCCGCGAACAGTGGCACGCCGTCTTTCCAGAACGAGATGTGCGAGTGCATGCCGCTACCGTTGTCTTCAAATATGGGCTTGGGCATGAATGTTACGGTCTTACCGGCGTTCTTGGCGACGTTCTTGATGACGTACTTGTACCACATGAACTGATCGCATATGTCGGTCAGCTCGGAGAACTTTATGTCGATTTCGGTCTGTCCTGCGGTGGCGACCTCGTGGTGGTGCGCCTCGACCTGGATGCCGACTTTAAACAACTCAGCCGTCATGTCAGCACGAAGATCACCGTAAGTATCGGTCGGGCTCACCGGGAAGTATCCACCCTTGAACGAAGGTTTGTAACCGAGGTTCGGTTCTTCGAATCGCGCGGTGTTCCATGCGCCTTCGACCGAGTCGATCTTGTAGTAACCTGTGTGTTGGTTTTGCTCGTAGCGGACTTCGTCGAAGATGAAGAACTCCGGTTCCGGGCCGATGAAGCAGGTATCGGCTATGCCGGTTTCCCTGAGAAACTCAGCGGCGCGGCGTGCGACGTGGCGAGGGCACTTACCGTAATCTTCACGAGTCTCGGGATCGACGATGTTGGCCAGAACGCTGACGGTGGGGCGGGCGAAAAACGGATCGATCTTCGCGGTGTTCGGATCGCAGACCGCCATCATGTCCGACTGATGGATTTCCTGCCACCCGCGAATGGACGAGCCGTCAAAGCCAAGCCCCTCGGTGAAAATGCTCTCGTCGGCAGTGGCGACTGGGTACGTGCAATGTTGCCACGTTCCGAGCATGTCGACGAACTTCATGTCGATCATTTCAATGCTGTTCTTCTTGCAGAATTCGAAGAATTCCTTGGGCGTCATTTTGAATAGCTCCTTGGGAACAGGCGGCCAGGGTAAGTCTCGTTTTCTGGTTCGAGCCGCAAGCCGCGATTAATTTCACCTATGTCAGTGAGTTGGCCTCAATACACGCAGGCCAGACAAGAATATAAGCACATTCCATGCCAAAACCGAGCAGTATGGGTAAGTCATTGCAATGATAGGCGTTAAGACTGTGCTATAGAAGTCACACAATCCCAAGATAGCGACATATATGTAACAATAAAGGGTTCGTAGTTACAACAATGTATCACAACCACCATCTGCTGCCAATATTGTGGCAAACCATGCACTTGATATCAGCCTACCGCATCAGTGCCTTGATCGCCGGTGCGTATTCGCACGCAGCGTTCCAATGGTATGACGAAAATCTTGCCGTCACCGATATTGCCCGTTCGGGCGCCTGATACGATGGCCTCTATCGTTGGCTCAACGTACTCGTCGTTGACTGCAATTTCAAGGCGTATCTTCTTGAGCAGGTTCACCTCGATATCCACGCCACGATACGTCTCGTGGTATCCGCCCTGCCGGCCGCAGCCGAGGGCGTTGGTGACGGACATCTTCATGACGTTCGCGGCGTAGAGTGCCTGCTTAACATCGTTTAGTTTTTGCGGTTGAACGTAAGCTATGACAAGCTTCATTATTGTTTCTCCAAGTATAGCGCCCTGTTGGGGAGCATTGGTCTATTCGGTCACGAAAACCTGGAAGCCCGCGTAGGATTCCATACCGTGCTCGCCGATATCCAAACCGCGCAGTTCTTCTTCGCGTGACACTCGCAGACCTATTGTGCTCTTGATGAGCAAGAACACCAAGCCCATCGCTACCAGCGCAAAACCGGCACATGCAAACGTGCCTAATGCCTGGATGCCAAGCTGTTCGAATCCGCCGCCGTAAAACAGCCCCGACGACATCGTCTTGAGCTTCAGGGAGTCGGTGGCGAACAGTCCGACCGCCAGCGTGCCCCAGATTCCGTTCATTCCGTGGACGGAGACCGCGCCGACCGGATCGTCGACTCGGATCTTGTCGAGCAACCACACACCGAACACAACGAGCACTCCGCCGACGGCTCCGATGCAGATTGCAGCCCACGGATCGACGAACGCACACGATGCGGTGATTGCGACCAATCCGGCCAGTGCACCGTTCATGGTCATGGAGAGGTCCGGTTTGCCGTAGAGGATCCAGACGGCGGCCATTGCGACGATTGCTCCGGTTGCCGCAGCGAGGTTGGTATTAATCGCGATCAGGCCGACCAGACTCTCCTGGCCTTCGACGCCAAACGTCGAGCCAGGATTGAATCCGAACCATCCGAACCATAGGATGAACACACCAAGCGCCGCCAGCGGAATGGAATGCCCGGCGATGGCTTTGACCTTGCCGTTACCGTTGTACTTTCCGATTCGCGGACCAAGCAGTAGCGCGCCTATGAACGCAGCCCATCCGCCCGTTGCGTGCACGACGGTTGAACCGGCGAAATCGGCAAAGCCCATCTCGCTCAGCCATCCGCCGCCCCAGACCCAATGTCCGATGATGGGGTAGACAACCGCCGAGATGACAATTGTGTACATGAGATAAGCGGGGAACTTCATTCGCTCGGCCATCGCACCGGCGACGATCGTAGCTGCAGCTCCGCAGAAGGCGGCCTGGAAAAGCCAGAACGCCCAGACAGATACGCTCGGGGCCGCCAACGCGCCACCGTTTTCGGTGGCCATGTCGACCATGCCAAAGCCCGACATGCCGATCAGTCCGTTGCCTTCACCGAACATGAACGCGTATCCGACAAGGAAGAACATGATACTGGCTGTGCAGTAATCCATGAAGTTCTTGGTCAGGATGTTGCATGCGTTCTTGGCACGGATGAATCCGGCTTCGACCATGCCGAAACCAGCCTGCATGAAGAACACCATGAACGCGGCGATCAGGACCCACATCGTGTCCAAGCCGCTAAGCGATTTGACGATGCTGGTATCTGTCTCGGCAGCGCCCGCAGGCGATACAGACAGCATGACCACCGCAACTGAGATGCCCAGGAAAAGCATCGTCTTCCTGAGAGCCGATCCGCTACCGAGTGTGTCTGCCATTGATTCTTTCAATTTCTTGCCCTTTCAATGCAAATGAGCCGTTCGTATGACGTAAGTAGTGTTTCAAAAGTGCGGCTTGTGCTACCACTCGTAGCCCATGCTCACACCGCCGAAGAGTTCATCGTTGATCACGTCGTCGTTGATGGCGTTGGAAAAATACAGAAAGCCCGTAAGTGTCAAGCTGCCATATTGGCTGGGAATACCCAGTGCACTACTGAGGTCGTAACTCACATCGAGTCCGTAAAGAATATTGTGAATGTGGCAACCACTATCGAACTGTCCGCGGTCAATACCCAGTACAGTCGAAGGGGTCACCGTGATGTCCTTGAGTCCGGTTGTGTTGGCCATTCCAAGTTCCGCCAGTGCGAAATCGTGACTGATACCCAACTCAATCCAGCAGCCTTTCACGTCGTCAGTATCCAGGTAATACCCGACATACGGATTCAACACGCCGCCTTCAGTTCCAAACAAGGAACTGTCGTCGAGGCTGAGCGTGATGTACCACTCATTGGTGTAGTGGGCATCGCCGGCTGCTTGCGGAAAGGTATAGGCGATCCAGCCTGTCTCGAGTGTGACCGGAATCGACTCGTTCAGCCGTGACAGGTCATAGCTCCAGTAGAGGGTATAATCGACCTCCTGGAGTTTTCCGTCCGATGCCGGGTCGAACCGGCGGCTGTCCTGTGCGGCGTACCATTCAAACCAAGCCGCAAAGCCGAACGTGCCGAACGCGCCGGTGTCATAGCTGACACCGGCTGTCATCTGGTGGTTGGGTTTCTCGCGGCCCTCGCCGGAAAACTCGCTGAAGTTGACACCGCGAAAGATGTAGTCACTCACCAGCGTGTAATCGAGCGTGAAACTGATCGGTGCCGGTTTGCTCCACTGCCCGGCCGGAGCTGTGGGTTCGGGCTCGCCTGCCCAGACCGGATTCAGCGGGAAGGACATCACGATACACACCAGTCCGAGGCCCAGCGCAACGCGCCAGCCCACCAAGGAACCGCTCTTCTTGCTATTAGTTCTCAATTGCTCATCCTTTCAAATTGTGCCAGTAAAGAATCCATTCTAACAGGCACCACTTTGCACAATTCATGCCAAAAAGAGCAATAATCAGAAGTGTTGCAATGCCATCGTGTTAGAGAGGAAGCCGGAACGAGACCTGTTGGCAAAAAGCTACATAGTTGTTATTTATATTGACCAATGATACAATAATGTCTCATAATTAAGATGTCGTTACATTGAGGTGAGAGGAAAAAGCATGGCCGAGCAAGTTGAAGGCAGCAATAGTAGTCTGGACGTGCCCAAGCACATGCGCGAGCTTGAGGCGCTCTACGCGATCAGCCAGGTTCTGGCGTCGGGCTCGCGACAGAAGCAGGTGCTGGCAGAAGTGCTCGACGTCCTGGACAACGAGTTGGGCATGACCAGAGGCACGGTCATGCTCCGATCCGCCGACGGGGATGAATTCGTACTCGAAGCCGCCCATAATCTCTCGCTCGAGCCTGGCTCGGTGCGTTACAAGACATCCGAGGGCATCGCCGGGCGAGTCCTCGAAACGGGCAAGCCCGTCATCGTTCCGAAGATCTCTCAGGAACCTCTGTTCCTGGATCGTATTCACAAGCGCCGGAAGATTACCAAAGAGGAAATCAGTTTCATCTGCGTTCCGATCGCCATTGGAAACGAAGTGGTAGGGGCGTTCTCCGCCGATCGTGTGTTTGCAGAATCGGCTTCGCTCGACGAAGACGTTCGCCTGTTGAGCATCGTTGCCAGCCTGATTGCCAACGACGTCCAGATGCGCCGGGAGATCGAGTCCGATCGACTGGCGTTGGAAGAAGAGAACGTGCGCCTGCGCAGCGAGCTTGAAGATCGCTTCCGGCCGGAGAACATCATCGGTAATTCCGGTGCGATGCGGGAAGTCTACAGCGCCATCCACCAGGTAGCTGCCAGCGATACGACTGTTCTCATTCGCGGCGAATCGGGCACGGGCAAGGAACTTGTAGCCAGCGCGATTCACTATTCGAGTCCGCGCGCGCGCGGACCGTTCGTCAAGGTAAACTGTGCAGCCTTGTCCGAGGGCCTGTTGGAGAGCGAACTGTTCGGCCACGAGAAGGGCGCATTCACAGGCGCTATCCAGTCCCGCAAGGGCCGCATGGAAGAGGCCGACGGTGGAACGCTGTTCCTGGACGAGATTGGCGATTTCTCTCCGGCGACGCAGGTCAAGCTGCTGCGATTTTTGCAGGAGCGGGAATTCCAGCGCGTCGGCAGCAACGCAACAAAGCGTGCGAACGTTCGCGTGCTCTGCGCGACCAATTGCGATCTCGAGCAGGCGGTCGAGGCAAGGCAGTTCAGGCAGGATCTGTACTACCGCATCAACGTTTTTCCGGTGGTGCTGCCGCCCCTGCGCGACCGCCGCAACGATATCGTGCTACTGGCCGATCACTTCGTCGAAAAATATTCCGGCGTGATGGCCAAGAACGTCAGGCGCATTTCCACACCTGCGATCAATATGATGGTTGCCTACCACTGGCCGGGCAACGTCCGCGAGTTGGAGAACTGCGTCGAGCGTGCGGTGTTGCTGAGCACCGACGGCGTTATACACGGCCACAACATGCCGCCCTCGCTCCAGACGTCCGATGCCTCCGATACCGTCGGTAGCGGCACGCTGGAAGATCGCGTCGCATTGTTCGAGCGCGACGTAATCGTAGATGCCCTGAAGCGCACCGGAGGCAACATGGCCTCCGCCGCACGCGACCTCGGTACGACCGGGCGAATCCTGCGATATCGCGTCAAGAATCTCAATGTCGATTACAAGCGATACCAGCGACGCAAGTAGACTTCCGCGATGCGGATTTTGCTTGCCTGAAACCGGCGATCCTGATTAAGTGGCCGATTCGCCCAGCCAAGCCGGCTGGGACAGTGAAAGCAGCAGAAGAACAATGATAGCGATAGTTGATTACGGAGCGGGCAACCTCAAGAGCGTCAAGTGTGCCATGGACCGCCTCGGACAGGACGCTCTCGTGACCTGCGACGCCGGCGAAATCGCGAGCGCAGCCGGGGTGATACTGCCCGGTGTCGGCGCGTTTCGCAACGCGATGGACAATCTGCGCGAATCGAACCTGATCGAGGCGATTAAAAAAGCCGCCGGTTCGGGCAAGCCCTTCATGGGCATCTGCCTGGGCTATCAGCTTCTGTTCAGCGAGTCCGACGAACACGGGACACACCAAGGCCTGGACATTATCAAGGGTTCGGTGCGTCACTTTGCGGTGGGGCTCAAGGTTCCCCAGATGGGTTGGAATCAGGTTCGCCAGGAATGCCCCCCCGGGGAATGCCAGACGCCGCTGTTTGAAGGTGTCCCGGACGAATCGTTCTTCTACTTCGCGCACTCGTACTATGTCGACCCGGCCGAGAGCGACGTTGTTATCGGCAGCACCGATTACAGCGGGCGGTACGCCTCAGCCATCGGAAAGGGCAACGTGTACGGTTTGCAGTTCCACCCGGAAAAATCGGCAGAGTGTGGACTGAAGATTCTCCAAAACTTCTGCGACCTGGCGAGGTAATAAAACGCTTAATAGTCGCGCAGAGAATGTTGCCAAATGACCAAGGTCATATCCGGAACTCCTGCTGATTTGCGAGGTATAAAAAGATGTTAGCTAAACGAGTGATTCCGTGTTTGGACGTTAAAGACGGCCGCGTCGTCAAGGGTACGAGCTTCGTGAACCTTCGCGACGCAGGCGACCCGGTCGAGTGCGGCAAGCAATATTCCGAGCAAGGCGCAGATGAATTGGTGTTCCTCGATATCACCGCTACGCTCGAAGCCCGCGATACCATTCGCAAGCTTGTGTCGCGAGTGGCCGAGGAAGTGTTCATTCCGTTCACCGTCGGTGGGGGCATACGCACAGTCGACGACGTTCGCGAGCTTCTCAAGGCCGGTGCCGACAAGGTCTCGCTCAACACCGCAGCCGTCAAGAACAAGCAGCTCGTCAAAGACGCCTCCGAGGCGTTCGGAAACCAGTGCATGGTCTGCGCGATCGACGCCCGCGCCAAGGGCGACAGTTGGGAAGTGGTGGTAGCTGCCGGGACCGAACCGACCGGGATGGACGTCATCGAATGGGCACAGGAAGTCCAGCAACTTGGCGCAGGGGAGATTCTGCTAACGAGCATGGATTCCGACGGCCACACTGACGGGTTTGATATTGCGCTGACGTCTGCTGTAGCCGACGCCGTGTCGATTCCCGTCATCGCATCGGGCGGGGCGGGCGGTCCGGAGCACATGCGAGCCGCCCTGGTCGAGGGCAAGGCCGACGCTGCACTGGCCGCTTCGATCTTCCACTACGGTCAGTACACAATCGCCGAGGTCAAGCAGTACCTCCGCGACAACGGCGTACACGTCCGGTCATAGCCAAGCAGGGCGTGTTCCGTGTCGAGATTACACGCTGGATACATGATTCTGACATAAAAAGAGACGGCAGGAAATTATTCCCGCCGCCTTTTGTATTGGTACTCATTTCTGTCGACTCATCACAGTTTATAGCCTGTCTTGCCCCAGTCGATCAGGACGTTGTTCAGATCGGTAATATCAACCGTGCCGTCACTATTCGTATCGGATCGCGAGTCCGTGATGGCTGCACCTGACTTGCTCCAGTCAATCAGGACCATGTTCAGGTCCGTGATATCGATTATGAGGTCGCCGTTGAGATCGCCCGTCCAGCATTCAGGGGAGGTCTGCCTGGCGGTGAAGATTTCCCAATCGTTTCCGTCGTGGCCGCGCCAGGTGATCGTCGAACCAGAAACTCTCGGAAGTTCGTCGTCCGTGGAGTTATTGGTTATCTGTATAATGCTCGTACCGTCGTAGACGAAGATTTCGGTATCGTTTCCATCCGAGCCCTGCCAGACTGTCAGCGGGCCGTCTATGTGCGGATTGGTATCATCGTATGCGTTAGACGTAAGCTGCGTGTTGCTGTTGCCGTCGTAAAACACAATCTCCCAGTCAGACCCATCCCATTGCTGCCAGACTACATTCGATCCGGATATCTGCGGGCTGCGATCCACGACGTCGTTATCCGTCAGTTGCGTTGTAGTTGTTCCGTCATAAAGCCTGATCTCAGTCTCTTCCGGAAGCTCTGGAGCAAAAACATTGTTTGCCCATACTGTTTTGTTGCCGGAAATCTGACTTTCACCTTCGAACGGGCAGGTACTGGTTAGGGATGCATCAGTCGAACCATCGTAATAATGAACCTCAGTGTAGCCCTGCATCATTACGCCCTCTAGTTCCCACACGATCCTGTCGCCGGAGATCTTGGGTGCGGTGGCCGAACGCCACGTTATTGCCCCGACCTTCCAGAGCCACTCCACCGTGCTTCCATCATAAAGCCAGAGTCCATTGATGCCCGTAGCAGTATCACCGCCTACAAAGGCTACCTTGTTTCCTGAGACGTCCGGGTCTTGCCCGTAATCCGCAACCTGTATGGCTGTTGTCCCGTTATGCAGGTGGATACCCCCGCCGCCACGCTGCCATACGACGTTATCACCGGATACGCGAGCGTGGGTGTCGTTGGCGTCCCCGGTTGACAGCTGCGTGACGCTCGTTCCGTTGTACTTGAACACGTTGGTGTATCCGCTTCCGTTCGGTCCGGTCCAGACAACATTGTTGCCCGAAACTTGCGGATCATAGTCATCGCCGCTGTTATTGGTCAGTTGGGTGACGGTCCAGCTTTGCCCGAATGCAGTCGCGCTGACGGCAAGGATAGTGAGAATACAGAGTACAGCCGGTGTCCTCATGTTTAGCATTTGTCCCGCTCCCTTGAATAATAGACTTTATTGTTTGTAGCCTGTCTTGCCCCAGTCGATCAGGACGTTGTTCAGATCGGTAATATCAACCGTGCCGTCACTATTCGTATCGGATCGCGAGTCCGTGATGGCTGCACCGGACTTGCTCCAGTCAATCAGGACCATGTTCAGGTCCGTGATATCGATTATCAGGTCGCCGTTGAGATCGCCCGTCCAGCATTCAGGGGATGGGCCTGGGACATGGAGTGCTAGACCGAAATCATAACCACAGGCGATGGAGGTATATCCACTCCCCGAAGGCATCTGGCCAGTGTTTTTTCCCCATGTGAGAATCGCTCCATTAGCATCCATTGCAGCGCTAAAGTCGTCGCCGGCTGCGACCGCCACATAACCATTGCCTGGCGGGGTATCGTTCACCACACCGCCAGCGTCTTCTCCCCATGATTGAATAGTGCCATTTGCGTCCAATGCGAGACTATGATGGGTACCTGCTGCAATCGCAGTAAAACCGTCGCCTGATGGGACATTGCTTGCCTGACCATAGTTGTCTTTTCCCCAGCCAACGACCGTGCCGTTGGCAGTCAACGCCAGGCAGTGATAATCACCTGCTGCGATAGCAGTAAATCCGCTGCCCGATGGAGTATCTCGCAATTGGTCCCAACTGTCAGATCCCCAGGTAACTATCGAACCTGATGCGGAAAGAGCTGCGTTGAACCATTTACCAGCTGCGATTGCAACAAAGTTGTTGCCAGGAGGCGCGGAACTCATTGATCCCCAGGGGACGATTGTTCCGTTGGCATCGAGGGCTAGGCTGTGTTCCCTTCCAGCGGCGATTGCAGTAAAACTATTGCCCGATGGCACACCGCTTATTTGGCCATCATCGTCCCATCCCCACGAAACAATCGATCCATTTGCGTCCAGTGCGTGACAGTGCCTATAGCCGGCCGTAATTGCAACAAACTCATCGGTGCCATAGGGTACGCCATAGAAGATGCCCCACGCTACGATCGTGGACTGAGAGTACGTCATATACGTCGCGGTTATGGTTGCGTCGGCAGACATCGTTATTATGGTAGTGCCGTCATCGATGTCTTCAAGGTTGGCTGTATCACCCACCCATTGGATAAAAATATCCCCGCTCGAAGGTGCATCGGCTCTGATAATGACCACCTTTCCCTCGGGATAGGCTCCGCTGCCAGTTCCGTTGATTACCGTTAGATTGTAACTGGTATCATATGTAGCAGTTATCGTGGCATCCGAAGCCTGAACAGTAATCGTTGTGCTTGGATTATAGTAATTAGCAACGCCTGTTGTTTCACCAATCCATTTTTCGAAAATCATGTCTGTAGGAGGGGTATCTGCCGAGATTACTACTACTTCCCCAGCAGTATAGCTCCCGCTCCCGGAACCACTAAGCACCGTCAGAGTATAGGTCGGTAAGGTGTAATAAGTGGCGGTTACGCTGGCGCTGGCGAACATGGTGATTGTCGTATTGGGCGCATTTACGTCTACGATATTGGACGTATCTCCCGTCCAGGCTTCAAATGCCATCCCACTGGGGGGTGAATCTGGTTCTATGCTTACCAATTGTCCCGAAATGTAGTTTCCGTCGCCGGTTCCGCTTACAACAGCGAGAGTGTATTGGGGAGGTGGAGTGCCCACTGATTTGGCAGTGAAGATTTCCCAATCGTTTCCGTCGTGGCCGCGCCAGGTAATCGTCGAACCCGAAACTCGCGGAAGTTCATCATCCGTGGAGTTATTGGTTATCTGTATAATGCTCGTACCGTCGTAGAGCATGATTTCCCAGTCAGTTCCGTCGTGTCTTTGCCATACAACGTTCGTTCCCGATATCTGCGGGTATCGATCATGCATAGAGTCATTAGTGAGTTGAATGACAGAAGTTCCATCATAGAGCATGATCTCCCAGCTGGAGCTTTCGTCGCGTTCCCAGACAATATTCGACCCATCAATCTGTGGTCTAGAGTCGCTGACAAAGTCATTCGTCAATTGCGTGGTACTCGTACCATCGAAGAGCATTATTTCTGGTGTCCATAGTGAATCCGTAATCTCCGGGTCTACCCAGACAACATTGGTGCCGAAAATTTGGGGAGAGTAAGCATAATATGATAAAACCGTTACATCTGTACCATCATAGTAGTGAATCCGATTTCCAGACGTGCGAACATTTGTCCACACTACGTTTTCACCGGATATTCTTGGATCGCGGTAATAGGCGACCACATCGTCAGGAACAATTACCTGGGTGGATGTGCCATCGAAGAGCATGACGCCACCATCGATCCATGCTACATTATTCCCTGAAATGTCTGGCGTCATTCCACTGGTTGTCAGTTGTGCTGCTGTTGTCCCGTTATGCAGATAGATACCGGCGCCATCGCGCTTCCAGACTACGTTATCGCCAGATACGCGTGCGTGGGTGTCGTTGACGTCGCCGGTTGACAGCTGGGCGATGCTGTTACCGTCGTACTTGAATACGTTGGTGTATCCGCTACCGTTCGGGCCGGTCCAGACTACGTTGTTGCCCGAAACCTGCGGATCGTAGTCATCGCCGCTGTTATTGGTCAGTTGCGTGACGGTCCAGCTTTGACCGAATGCAGCCGCGCTGACGGCAAGGATAGTGAGAATACAGAGTACAGCCGGTGTCCTCATGTTTAGCATTTGTCCCGCTCCTTCAAATGATAAGAGAATCGATTCCCCTGTCCCCAATGCAGGTGCAACATTGCTGCAGGTCACTGCTGGAGTTACAGGAAGTGCCCACGACGATTGGATTGTAATTCGATTCTACGTCTCTGTCAACACTGAAAGCACATATATCTATCGGACATTACAGCGGTTAGTGGCGACGGGGACAGGTGCGTTACGGAGTCAGAATTTTCGCACAAGTTTTTGATAAAGCGGGATATGGGTCATATTCTTTAAGCTGCGGGGCCGGTAAGTGGACTGAACCGGCAATCGCGTCACGTCCTGATGAGGAAAGTGGAAAATGGACATCGAGACATTAGTGTGGGAAGCGATACGGGGCATCGATCCGGGAGTCCTGTTCGATGCCGAGACCATCGCCGATTACCTGATTCGGGAGTATCCGCTGGACTACTTTGCATTCACCGATGAGTTCATCGACGAGGAAAGTCCCGAAGACGCAGCGGCCGATCAGATAGCCCGGATGATTGCATCCTACCGGCACATAGCGGCCGAGCGCGTCCTGCGACCTAGCGAGACCGAGGACTCCCCGCCTTCCAGAGGCGCTATCTGGCGGCGAATAGTTCCCGTTCACGCAAGGTAGGCAAACCGTCGGCTATTGACATAAAAAACGCGACGCCCGGTTAGGGACGCCGCGCTATATTTCGCTTTGTTTCTTGCGCTGTTGTATCTGTGCAATCCCTACCTACCTGGCTATCGCCAACTGGACAGGTGTGGACTGATCGGTTCCGCGTGCAACAAGTAGCACGCCCTACAGGCTGGTCCCAGGTCCCTAGTCCCTGTCTTCTAATGATTAAAGTGTCGTGCGCCGGTGAAGATCATCGCCAAACCGAGTTCGTCGGCACGGGCGATTACGTCGGCGTCCTTCTTTGCTCCGCCCGGTTCGATGACGGCTGTGGCACCAGCTTCGACGGCCCAGTCGAGTGAATCAGGGAACGGGAAGAATGCATCACTGGCCAGCGTGCACCCGGCTGTGTCTACCTTATCGCCGCCGCCGTATGCCTTGGCGATCTGTGCGGCGAGGCGAGCCGAATTGATGCGGCTCATCTGGCCCGCTCCCGCACCCAGCAGGGCGAGGTCCTTGGCCAGTACGATCGCGTTGGACTTAACGTGCTTGCATACCAGCCAGGCGAATCGCATGTCGGCAAGTTCTGCCTCGCTGGGCTGACGCTTGGTGACGACCTTCCAGTCGTCCTCGTTGAGGCCCATCAGGTCGCGGTCCTGAACGATCGCGCCGCCGACGACGTACTTGATGAACTTTTCGGCATTGCGCTTGCCGGTGAACTCGCCAATTTCCAGCAGGCGGACGTCGCCGCCCCAGCCTTTGCGGGCCTTGATGATGTCGATCGCGCCGTCTTCGAAGCTCGGTGCTTCGATGATCTCTGCGAAGTATCCGCCGGCTCCGGCGTCTTTGCCCCATCGCGAGTAGGTCTCTACGATTGCCGTGGCGAGTTCGCACGTGACGGGTCGGTTGACCGCTATGATGCCGCCCATGCATGCGTTGACGTCGCCGTAGTAGCTTTTGCGATAGGCCTCGACGAGGTCGTTATCGATCGCGCAGCCGGCCGGGTTTGCGTGCTTGATGATCGCCACTGCGGGCTCGTCGATGTCCTTGACCAGCTCGAGTGCGCCGTTTGCGTCGAAGTAATTGTTATAGCTGATCGGCTTGCCGCCCAGCAGCTTTGCTCGTGCGATGCACGGCTCGGTGGCGTCGGGCCCGACGTAGAACGCACCGTCCTGGTGCGGGTTCTCACCGTAACGCAGGTCGGAGCTCTTGGTGTAGCTGAAGGAGATTCGCTGGGGCAGCTTGTCGCCGCGCTGAGCGGCCAGGTACGTCGAGATAATCGTATCGTAGTGGCAGGTCAGGCTGAACGCATCGTGGGCGAGTTTCTGGCGAAGTTCGCCGGTCACTGCGCCGTCATTGGCCTTCATCTCGTCGATGACGTCGCTGTACTGTTCGACGTCGGTAACGACGGTGACGTAGCGGTGGTTCTTGGCGGCGGAGCGGATCATGGTAGGCCCGCCGATGTCGATCATCTCAATCGCCTGGGCGAGCGTGCAGCCGTCCTTGGCGATGGCCTTCTCGAACGGATAGAGCGAGACGCAGACGAGGTCGACCGGTTCGATATCGTATTTTTCCATATCGGCCTGGTGCTCCGGGTCGTCGCGCAGTGCGAGGATTCCACCGTGGACCTTCGGGTGCAGCGTTACGACGCGATGTCCGAGCATCTCTGGAAAGCCGGTCCATTCCTTGATGGGCTTGACGGGGATGCCGGCAGCTTCAATGGCCTTGCAGGTTCCGCCGGAGGAGAGAATCTCAACGCCCATGTCGGCCAGGGCTCGTGCAAAATCTTCGATACCGGTCTTGTCGAAAACGCTCAGGATCGCTCGTTTGATGGGGACAGCTTCCATTGTTGATTCCTTCTGATTATGGGTCTGCGGTAAACGTTCGCGCTGCCCGGGGGCAGAAGCGGCCAGTTGGTGCTCTCTCGGATTGGGTTATATACCGCGCGGGGTGGCGAAATACCATACCTGACGGCTGGTATTTTCTTCGGCGCAATAGAAAACGCGACGGAAAGGGCTTTCCGCCGCGCTGTTGTAGTCTGTTACTGGTCCCTGTCTGTTATGCCATTGCCTTTGCGCACTCTACGGTGTTCTTGAGCAGCATTGCGACGGTTACAGGTCCGACGCCACCGGGTACGGGCGTGATTGCGCCGACTTTTTCGAGAGCTGCTTCGTAATCGACGTCGCCGACGGTCTGCATGGCGTTGCGGCCCTTGTCGTTCTTGACGGGGTTGCCGTCATCGTCGAACGCCTTGGGGATTCGGTTGATGGCTACGTCGATGACGATCGCACCTTCTTTGAGCATGTCGGCCTTGATGAGCGGCGAAAGATCGGGCAGTTGCACGTCTTCGCCAGCCTTCTTGCGGCGGTTGTAGCCCTGCCAGCGTGCGCTCGATACGCCCGTGGCAACGATGACGATGTCCGCGGCCTGGAGGTGTGCGGTGAGGTTCTTGGTCGCCACGTGACAGACGGTGACGGTGGGGGACTCGCTGAGCGATTCGAGCAGCATCGCGGCGATTGGCTTGCCGACGATCTCGCTGTGCCCGACGACGACGGCTTCTTTGCCGGCCAGGTCGCTGCAGGTTCGCTTGAGCAGTTCGACCGCGGCCATCGGCGTACACGGCGCGACGGTTCCGCCGCCGTAGAAGAGCTTGCCCATGTTCTCCGGGTGCATGCCCTCGACGTCTTTTGTCGGGCTGATTGCGACCTGGACCTTGCGTGCGTCGATCTGTGCGGGGACGGGCATCTGGAGGATGATGCCGGTCACGGTGTCGCTGGCGTTGAGTTCAGCCATCTTTGCCAGCAGCTCGTCTTCGGTCATCTCGGCGGGCAGGTTGAGCAGTTCATACTCGATACCGACCGACTCGCACGCCTTGGCCTGCATGTTGGTGTACATCTTGGAAGCGGGATTCTCGCCGACCTGCACAGCCACCAGGTGCGGGGTGCGTCCTGCTTCGGTGAGTTTGGCGGCGTCGGCTGCTGCGGCTGCCTTGATTTCCTCTGCGACGGGTTTTCCGTCGATAATCTGTGCTGTCATAAGTATCTCCTGGGATGTTGCGTTTCTAATTGAGTCCTGCGGCTTCGATAATATCCGGTACGTATTTGTCCCAGCCGGGCGTCATAAGGTGGGCGCCCTGGCACATATCTTTGACGCCGCGAATGATCTTACCTGCGATATCAACGCTGACCGTCGGGCGGTCGGCCTTCTCGGCGTCGGTCAGTCGCTGGATCATCTCTGCGGGCACTTGCACGCCCGGGACTGAACGGTTCATGTACTTTGCCATGCCGGCTGACTTGAGCGTGACGATGCCGACCATGATCGGAACGTTGAGATGCTCGACGCGTTTGATGAACTTCTCGAAGGCGGCTGGGTCGT
>SDBT01004132.1_pt1 | contig 24753 bp, 16 predicted proteins | sample 2277101 | NCBI WGS metagenome assembly SDBT01 (sample SAMN10404973, study PRJNA504765) | marine sediment metagenome | isolation source: marine sediment core GS10_PC15, 103 cmbsf | place: Arctic Ocean: Southern Knipovich Ridge | collected 2010 | reverse complement strand
CGGTGATTCTGGGGTATCAGTTCGTGGCGTACCTGAATCAGTGGGATCGCCGCCACTATCACCGTCACATGAATAAAAAGAACCTTGTTTTACTATAAAAGGCGGAAAATAATTGCCGGTCCAGCCCTTATATGCGGCTGTTATGGACCTATTATAATTACCTCCTGACTCGGCGCACATATAGAGCGGCCGCCGTCCGGCATACTCGACCGTACGCAAGGAAGAAAATATATCTGAGTCGCCGCGGAGCAGATCGACCGGCCACCAGTTGATACAATATTTCGGACGATTCGGATCACGCTCAAGGCAATATCCATACCAGCCATTATAGGTAGTACTATTTTCATCAGTATATGAGCAGTACTCGGACTCTACGCGCGGATACAGCCGGCATGAACGCGACTCAAGCTTATCAAGCTTGCAGAAACTACCATTTCCATCGCATGTATCTCCAGCTATATTGTCATCACACACGATATCATTAAAACATGGGATGGCCGATGCGGCATTGCATCGTCCGCAATCCAGATCTTCCGTACACACTTCACCGTGGCGCGGTCCGGTTTCACACGTGTTATTGGCTTTGGTCTGGAGTACCGGCGCCATTGTCACGTCATCGACGTAGAACTCCATCGGCGGTACATCAAGGGCGGGCAGTCCGCTCCACTTGTGAATTATATTCAGCTGTGCGCCAGTATACGTAACTGGAGTGCCATTATTAGCATACCCCGCCTTGAGCGGTCCGAGCGTAAACGTCTGCCAATTCTCTGTCGGGCGAATGTCCGCGAAGATCGGCCACGCAAATTCCTGATTCGGAACGCCATCAGCATCCACGTGTCGGAACCCGAACTCCACGCGAATCTCATCATACACGGTTGGCGTGGTTGCCCATCGCAAACGTAATGACACAACGTAATCATCATCAGGTATTACATCGGTAGTAAGGTCATACGAAATGCCGTTCCATTCTCCAGATTCTGTGGCACCATCGTTATCCTGATCCGTTCCCGAGTATCCCTTCGTGATAACGTGAATGACATTATTTTCATCGAGGTTGGCATTTACTGACGGTATATCGTCGTTATTGACATTCTCCTCAGTCCAGAAAATATCCGGCGCATCGGCATCGTGCCACCCCTGTGCAGGGAGCGGCTGCTGGTGGCCGCGGTAGTTCCATTTCGTCAGTCCAAGTTCGTTAAGTTCATTGTTCGTATCCGTAAGCGTTTCAAATGTTGGGGCTTTGGTTGCCGGAGGTATTATTGTCGATAAAGTAACACTCAACGCATGATTGAGAAGATAATCGCTGTCCCCAAAGTCACCGTGCCTGATAAGATCCGGTCCGGAGGTAATCGATCCCTTCTCTTCCATTGCCGGTACGAGCAGCTCACCGGGCACTACCTGCGGATCACCACATATCCCGCCAAGGCCGCACTGATTGTTGGCTGTACACACTTTAGTCGGATCACCCTTGCATCTGCGTTCCCAGTCAAGTCCGGTCAGTACGTATCCTGTCCTGTTCCGTATTTCATCCGCGAAAGCAGGCGTCGAAAATGTCTGGTCGACATTTTCGATTTCATGGGAACTGGTGCAATCCCCCGTTTCTTCATTCATCTCATCACAAATGTATCTCGATAAGCAGAGCTCGCTATAACCATCTTCTTCTGACCCAACACGCAATGCCGTTTCACATTCCAGCCACTTGGAGCACTGGCGGTCATTCCGGACTTTCAACACAATATTGGAATCACAGTCAACGCCGGTAGTACAGTTCACAGGCGGTTCACCGTTTACAGAACTAACTGAGCTCCATGGGAGCGTACTGTCAGAGGTATCATTGAAGAGCCGGCACCCTTCCTCCCTGCTGACAAGGCCGTTACAGGTGGATTTATCCACCGTATCATCGATATAATAGTAGGAGGAATAATTTAATTGGGGCTCCACCTCTACAAGTGAAACATTATCAATAATCACATCACACACCGAGTCGGCAGGTAATCCGCCTGACATGCCCCTCCTGAAAACGAAATCTATTTTCCCCTTCTGCTCCTCCAGCGTATCACCGGAAGTCGATGTCCAGTCATACCAGATACCCGCAATCTGCTTTGGTACGGAAGACGCTTCGAAAGTATAATCATATTCCTGCCAACTCGTGCTTGAAATATGCCATGTCACTCCGCCTAAAGTATCACGAACGCCATTAGGCCATGCGCGATCGTTAATAGTACGGTAAAGGTCGGCGTGAATCGTATCATGATCTGGATCCGTCAACACGAGACAATCAAGATCCAGCGGATCACGCTTCGCATGGAATGAAAGCCTGAATTTCTTGTTATCAGTCAGGCTTCCAGTTTGGATACCTGTCCAAGTATACATTGCCGAGTCATATGATGGAGACCTGCATGATTCGTACACCCTCACAATAGCTGCTGTTTGTCCGCTATATGCGTCGGATGTAGCGATCAGCCCGTTACCGCACGGCAATTTCGCACCACCGGCAGGAACATCACACGTCGTGCCCGCCACAAAGTCACATGTATCTCCTACAATAGTACAATCAGCAGCTACATCGCAAAACTCCGCAGCCCCGGGACGATATTCGGATGCTGCGCATCTTCCGCAATAATCCGTATTGTTACACATATAACCGTTATACGGACCGCCATTGCATGTACCAAAATTTATTCCGCTTCCAGTCCAGCTCGGGAACTGGTCAGGAACATAACAATCCAGAGCGCCCGCACAATCATAATTACTCACCGAGCATTGAAGGGCAACACAGGAATCATCATCAACGATGCCATCAGTCGCATATCCTGCATGTGGCGTCGTAATTATATCTTCAAAACTCGAATTATTGAAAAAATTCAGGGTAAGCCCCGATGCTTCAGGTGGATTTTCCGGATCACGGTATTCAGTACAGCCGGAATTCTCCGAATCACACTCACCTACATAACCGTCCAGCGGCTGACCGGTAATTTTATCGGTAATATTGCAGTTGCCGCTGTCGCAGTCATCGGAAGAGTTGCACTGTTTCCCCTCGTTTTGACCGCCGCCTGCACAGATGCCGATACCGACAGGACAATCAGGTATGCCCGTATTGGTCCCCATCTTATACCAGCCGGCGTTATCCTGACCTGTAACATTATCGTATTTGCACGTTACTAATCCAGGATCTTTGAAATAGTATGTTGAGCCGCCACCGGAGTACTCTTCACAGTCAGTTTCGCTGAAGGAGCATAAATCCTGTGCGTACGAATCAGGATTATTCGCAAAATAGTTGTCCTGAAAACCGATCAGTGATTTATTACTGTCTATTATAGGCAATCCGAACCGCTGGCATCCCTTGCTCACTGCACTGCAGGTTTTCTCCGAATCATTTACAACTGTTACATAACTATCTAGGGGAATTGTTTGCGTTATATAATCATATGCCGGTGTTGGTCCTGGTCCTGTGCCCGCGAGAAAATTCGTCAGGAACGCAGCATCAGCTGCATTTACGGCGCCGCTACTGTCAGCATCACCAGTATTTACCGGTACAGGAAAGTAAGGCGTGCTATTCGATATGATATTTACATCGGCCTGTGTAATCTTGCCGTCGTCATTGACGTCACCTACCATATACCGCGCGACGTTGTAACGCTCAAACAATGGAGAACGTGAATTATGTGTATCGATCATAGCTTCACACCCTACGCGGTCTTCACGGCATAACCGCGAGAACGATTTCAGGAAATGCGGGATACCACTTCGGTCTGTATACGCATCGCAGCCTTCGTAACCGGAACAGTCAGTATAAGTATTCTGGATTCGATACGTACTGTCATTAATTTCCGTTATGACAATATTATCTATGTAAAATGCATTAGGCGAGAATATCACCAACTGGCTCACACTTACATCAACGCCCGGCGGTATGAAGAGCGGACCGAGTTCAAAGGGACTCCAGTCGCCTTCCTTGGCATTTGCAAGGCCGGTAAAATTCTGCGGCGGGATAGAATTTATTGAAACATTAATTGGAGTGTCGGCATTGACACCGGACTTCGCCCAGAATGAAATGGTAAAGGAGCTCGCATCCTCCATTCCAAGGACAGTGCCGACGTTGTTAATGGCACCGCTGTTTGCAACCAGCATCGAATGGCCGTCGACATTTACTGATTCATTACTATAGGACACGGAGCCGACCCATGGATCGACGGTACCGTCTTCAAAATCCTCATCGTATATCTTTGCGAAATTATCTCCGGCATTCCCTTTGTACTCTCGACAGCTCGCATATGTATCACGGCAGATCGCTCCCTCACCCGGTATCATATGGTATATATGACCGCGGCAGTCGTCATTAACCGCACATGCAAATCCTGAATTACTGCAAATACCGATGTCACAGGTTGCTGATGAATCTATGGTATTTTTGAATGACTTACAGAGATTTGACGAATAGATGACCCGGGATTTGAGTACGTAATGCTTGCCGCCTGCGGTATCATAGAATTCCGTACAATCCGGATTCGTTGCAACTTCTGCTGCAGTGCAGGAAGCCGCAGGGTAATCAGGATTACCATCCAGGTCAACGTCCAGGTCATCAATACATGCCGGCCATTCATGCCCAGGTCCAAGAGCTATAAGCGCCGGATCTCCTTCTGCGCCTACATTAGTACACGGATCGCCTCCAGGCACGGCTAGATTGCTTTCTTTCAATGTGTACTCGCGAAGCTGGAATCCAAATTCACTTGATCCTTCCCACGTATAGTACGTCTCCAGGTCGGCATCATCCGGTTCAACGCACATCCGTATGTAGCTATAGTACTCCTTGCCCTCGCCGCCGAGCGTGACTTCTTCAAGGTTCGTATACTCTTCACAGCCAACAGCGGATGCCGGACACGATTCACCGGACTCGGGCATAAACGAAACAGGATCACGAGCCGGACGCTTCGGCATTCGTTCAATTGATAATTCACGGAACGCTGAACATCCGACGAATTCTGCGGGACACTGATCACACGATGAAGGATTACCGGGAACGCACGTCTCCGGACGGGTAATGACTCCTGTTACTACCTCATTGGATGATAGTGCGCGATATGCTTCACATCCGACCTCTGACTCTTCACACATGAGCAGGTAATCGCTGCACTCCGTCAAATCGGTGACTTCATTACCGGTACATCCAAGATATTCAGGTGCTTTTGTAAAGTATGCTTTTGGACTATCTTCATATATTTTAAATGGAGTCAGTCCGCCCTCTTCCAGCTGAATGTTATCAATAATAATCGGACAGACATCTCCTGATGGTCTGTTTATCGTAAAGATAATATTATTCTCCATGTTAGTTAGCCAATCATCAATCGTACCAAATATAACCTGGCCCGTATATCGCGTCCATGCGCTCGATGCGGCGATATTCATTGCCGTACCGTTATCCCACGTGAGTACGTCGGCACTATCAGGTACGCGAAGGAGGTGGACACCGAAGTGACCATTGGTTCCGTCGCAGGCAGGATCTGTCGAATCAGTCTTGGCGTACAGTGATACGGTAAAAACACGCTCATTAGTCGACGCACCAGTATTGACATCTTGATAAATATGATAACCATCTTCTAATATCGATCCTGGAAACGGAAAGACGGCGCATGGCAAACCTTCAGAAGCCAGCTTTACTGCAGTAAATCCTTCATATTTATCCGAAACGGCATACGTTCCGAGACCAGTATTTAGTAATCCCGGACAGAAATTCCCCCAGTAGTTAAATAGATCTCCTACACCAGAATCTTTGATGCCGTCCTGGCCGGGAAGCGCCGCATAGAATGACTCAAAATCAGATCCTTTCAGTAAGTTTGCTCCCGAATCACGTATCCGTATGTATTCATTACAGCCCTCTTGTCCGGCATTACAGGCGCTGGCACTCTCACCCAGCGCGATTTTCTCCGTATTATCTAAAGTAGCGCCTGTTGCATCGACGGCACCCGGCTTCGCGTCTGTACACATCCACGATTCTGCACCCTTATCATAATCCATACAGTACCATTGGCAGCCGACGTTATCGACTGAACAGCCATCATAGTCAACGGTGTTCAAAAGATATGACACGCTGCCGCCGCCGCGCTTCTCAAGCGATTGACAGCTGGCATATTGGGAGTCACATGATTTACCATCAAATTTAAAAATTCGCTCTTCTTCCATGCAGTACCCCCACTTATCACATCCACCGTCATCATCTTCCCTGAGACACTGCTGTTCGTCAGCACAATAATCTTCCTGACGCTGGATGAAATACGTCGCTACATCGCCGGTATCTACGCCGAGGCCGATCTCGTCACCGTCCACTAATGGAGTGAATGGAGCTACAGCTGTGTCCGGATCATAATAATTAGTATCCTCTGCCCGTACTACCGTACTGCTGTATATTTTTTCACCGGCACCAGACCGTTTACAGAAAACTGCGGGAGCTTTTAATACCCAGTTAGGATCTACGAGGTGATAAAATGGCGAGTCAGGATCATCATAATCATTAATGAGCGTATTGAGAGTGTTGGTCGAACGCGCATAGTCCCTTATATATTCTGCGGCAAGCTCCCAGCCAACAGGAATTATTCGGTATTTTCTTAGGATTAATAAACTTCGGTACGGATAACCGGCGTTGTACAACGGCTCATAACCCTGATCATCAAATCCAAAGGTACCCGATCCGTCGAGCGATCCCTCGTCAATCGCTTCACGGACCGTTAAGGCAGAGTCGATAGCACTGCGGAACTGGTAGTCAATCACACATGTATCCGGCGTCGAATCGGTTATATCCGGACAACTCGCAAGTTTTGACATGATGTCTACGTCTGTACCGATAGTAATTTCGGGTTTCTTCAGGTCAGAAAACCTGAGCTTAGCGGCCTTAATACCGGGAGTTGCGCCGCCCGATGCGAATCCCCGAGTTCCAATACTTTTGCTGGTCTGGTCCTCAAGGCCAAAAAAGTAGCGCTCGATGAGCTTACTTGCAAGCGTATTGGCAAATACATTAATCGCATCTGCTACAACCGAACCAGTTTGCACAAAAACCTGACTGAGTGCTCCTCCTAAAATCTTATCACCGGCACCCTCGAGAAACGCCCCAGGTGTTTTTACCCAGCCCGAAATCAAGGATGTGACTGGCTTGAATTCTTTTGAAAGTTTCTGCGCAAATTTCTTTGCCTCTTTCCGTATTGCCGCCTGAGCTTTGGTGTTGCCTTTAATTTCCAGGTAAGCGCCGAGCTGGGTCGCCTTAGGATTAAAAGACTTAGAAAGCTCTATGAGATACTGCGCATCAGTGTCTACTTCGCCGATATATTTTTTACAATCTGCTTGTCCAAAACCTAATTTATTTGAAGCTGAATTTAAACCTTCACACAGTCTTGTAGCTTCTTTTTGGAAATCCTCACGATACTCGTAATACTTATCCAGGATTTCAGTCACCGGACACTGGCCCGTCATATTCGGTGGTGGCTCTCCAAACTCAGCCTGCTGAGCCATCATCACCAAATTTATCTTCAGCTGCGGATCTCCAAGGTCGCACAAACTAAACGTGCTGATACACGACGGTGCGCCGTCAAGTATCATATAATTTTGCGTAAATTCATAAATGCCAATTTCATCCATCATAATTGCATCTATCTGCCCTTTGCACTCAAAATCTTCACACTCGATTATACGGCATCCTGCGGCAAGGCACTTAGTTTTCCCTTCTTGGCTTGAACCGCAATCACTAGCATCATATGGAATATTTTTAGAACACAATAGCTTCGACGGCTGACATGATTGGTCGGTCTTACATTGATGCTTTAGCGACGGATAACCCTGACAACGGGACAAGCCGATCCAGTCAGACGCGATATCCGATAAAAAATCGCCCGCCGCGGCATTAGCGGTATCTTGGAGTAACTCGAGCGGTTTGACCTCGAAGTACGGCTTCTGGCCTGATTCCCCCGTCGCTATCTTAACCGCAAAATTGTACGCAAGCGTATTAAGATAATTCTTAAGCACATTTTTAAACGCAACGTCCGCGGCAGTCTTCAGCACCTTGCCGATATACTGGGTTATCAGTCGTGGTATATCACCGACAGTTATACTCACGTCGCCAACACCAAGAATCGCCTGTGCCTGGCGCGGGGCAATGACCGCGGGCATTACAAGCTGAAAACTAAAAAAAATCAGCACAAGAATGAGTACCCCCCGTTTCTTGATGCTCATTTTTTTTAGTTTTTTTGGCATGAAACTATTTAGCTAGTACTCAAATCGATTATTGATACTCGGCGAGACTCTCGAGAAAAATTTGTCGTAATGTATCATCATCAACCTGATCAAGTGTTGATTCCGGAACTCCATTCTCGATCATAATCGTTCTGATCTGATCAGGCGTAAATGCCTGAAGCTCTTCATATGTCAGGGTAGGGCTCAAATCCGAAGAATCCGTTGATTCCTCATCTATTACTTCCTGGTAAAGCTGAAGAAGGTCATCATCACTGACTGAATCCAGATCCGTGTCCGATACGCCTACCTCACGCAGTGCTGATCGTAATTCCTCAGGCGTCAGATCGGAAGCATCCGGCAATCCAGAAATTGCCGTTGCCGGATCCAGGTCAGAAAATATTTCATCAGTTAACGTGCTCAAATTTGTATTGCTTGTCGGTAGGGCAGCACCACAGGTTTCACCTTCCGGACAATTCGGATCGCTGCCTCTTTCAGATTCCGTAAAATCTGAAATTCCGTCACTATCACTATCCGCTATATAAGGGCTTGTTTTTAGTACGTATAGCTCATCATAATCAGACAGACCATCATTATCCGTGTCTTTTTCCTGCAGTGATTCAAATAAAATTCCAGAAGATTCATCGTTTGCCAGTGCTGTATTAACAGCATCAGCAAAACCATCAGGAGCTTTGTATGGGTATACTATTTGCTGGCTGAGGTACCATCCGCTGAAACCGAGCGTCATAATGCCAGCAGTAACTAAAAACCCAATAAGCCATTTTCTACCGCGTTCCTCACGCAATTGCTGACCGGCAAATGGGTCAGAAAAAATGTCTTTAAGCGTCCTTTTTTTTTTATTTTTTTCAGGGATACGTATACCCATTAGTAATGGATCCATTATATCACATTATTTCACTTATGTCAAATAAAGTGACCTTATTTTCCTTAAGGTATTTACGAGTGTTATCCAGCTTGTAATAGGCACATTTTGGGCTCGTTCTAGGGGATTAATACCTGCTTTTTTCAGGGCACCCTGGACATCCTCAGCACTCAAGTGCAAACCGGATGAAAGGTTGTTGTGCAGCTGTTTTCGGCGTGATGAGAATCCGATTTTGACAATCGAAAAAAACTCATCTGCTGAAATATCCGCATCTAATGATTGTGAATACCTATCACGATCCAGGCCGATGCTCCCGATCTTTAAAATCGCAGAATCAACATTTGGTTCAGGCCAGAATTTATCACGAGTAACTTCTTTAATGATCTCCGGCTGCCCGTAGAATTGGGTGGCAACAGAGAGCATGCTCATACTACCGGGAGCTGCTACAATACGCTCTGCTACTTCACGCTGAACTAATATCACGATATCAGACGCTCGCGGCTCCGACTCAATAAAATGACGAATGACCTTTGACGTAATATTATACGGAAGATTCGCCACGAGTTTAAATTCTAGATCCCGGAATTTCGTCTGGAGCGTCCTCCATTGCGAAAATATATCACCATGAATTATCTCAAGGTTCTTCACGCCGGAAAATGTCTTTTTTAGCAATGTAACGAGTTTCCGATCAAGTTCGACGCTTATTACAGTATTTGCTGATTGAATAAGTTCCCAAGTCAGTACTCCAAATCCAGCACCGATTTCAAGAATCGTATCTGATGGCTTGATATCAGCAGCATCAATAATAGCATCGAGTGTTTCTTTGTCGACTAAAAAGTTCTGGCCGGCAGAGTGTGACGGTTTAATAGCATGCTCGCGGCATAAGTCCTGAATTGTTTTTTGTAACGCGAGATTCATACGATGATAAAATTAGGATTTTTCCCGTTTAAAAAGATATAAGAGCGAAAAAAGGCCAGCAACCGCAAAACTGATAAACCAAGGCGATGTCGTAAATGAGACGACAAAATAAACTATGAGCGCAGCAAGGAATTTACCGATCGAAAGCGACTGCTCATAAAATACCGCATATGACAAGGGGCCAACTCTACGGGCTTTACTATACGTTATCGCCTCAAACGGAACAAAAAGAACTTCTTTTGAGAGACGTGAAAGTGAATCAAAACAAAATAACTGCCATGTCGTTGCCGCAATACCGCGGACAATCCAACTGACAAAATATGAAATGGTCCCCACTCTGATCATCTCAACACGATTCAAACGGTCTGCAAATTTACCAAGAAACAGTACCGTTACCGCCGTCAGCAGCGTGGCGAGACCGACGAGAATGCCGACCTCCAAAAAATCACCGACGACAACATATATGAAAATAGGCCATACCGTCAATACGATCAGCTCTTCACCGAATCCTAAAAATGACAAAAAACTGCGGCGATGCTCCTTATCAAACAGCTGTCGAACAACATCTTTATAGGAATAATCTATCTTTGTATACACTTCCTGGATCCGCATCAGCGGCAGTGCTGATAGAATAAAAAGGGTGGAGCCCACAATAAATAATACGCCAAAATTAGTCCATAAGAGAATCATTCCCCCTATAAATGGTCCGATTACGTACACGATGGTACTTAATGTTTCCATGTATCCCACTGCCCGACCCCGCTGGCCCTGCTTGGAAAACGTTGCAAAATCCGCATGATACGCCGGCCAATAAAGTGATTTTTGGATCGCAAAAAATAACGGCGCAATAAAGAATAGGACTGGATACTGTGAAATACCAAACAAAAGAAGGTATGAAGCTATCAGAAAAAACTGGCTGTACAGTATGGAATGTTCATAGCCGATTCTTCCGACGAGTCTGCCAAAGAAAGGAAGGAGTAACGCATATATCCCATATAGGACGAGATAGAACATCAGAATCTCCTGCAATGAATATCCGAGAGTAAATAAAAAAATCGGCTCAAACAGCGCGACGGCGGCGATACCAAGATCCATGAGTCCGACCGACCAGTATAGTTCGCGCATTTCACGAGAGGGATGTTTTGAAAAATAGTGCGGTATTCGAAACCGTAAATTTTTTATCATTAACCCTTCATATTAACTTGCTTAGGAAATTTTTACGTGCACGGGACCTTCACGCAAAACCTTAACCTTCCCGCCCTCAACCTGTATAACACTGGATACCGGGACTTCCGGAAGTTCACCACCGTCAAGAATTAAATCGGGCTGGCTCTCAGAATCCTGAAACATTCTCGTGACGCACTCTGGAGCATAGCAATTTCCCTTTCCAGAAATATTAGCACTCGTTGATGTCAGCGGCTTGCCATATGCCTTAATCAGCTGAAGGGCGATTGCTGAATCTGGAATCCGTATGCCGATAGTAGGCAATCCGAGTGTAAGAAACGGCGGTACGACCGGCTTTTTCTTTAAAATGATAGTGAGTGCTCCGGGCCAGTACTTTTTCATAATTTTTTTCTCATCAGGCGTAGCGACGGCAACCGTTTCAAGCATTTCAATCGAATCTACAATGACCGGCAGCGGCTTCTGTATGCGCTGCTTGATAATAAAAAGTTTGCCGATCGCACGCTCATCAAGCGCACCTGCGGCAAGCCCATACGCCGTATCAGTCGGGAACGCAACTACGCCACCCTGCTTGATAATATCAACGGCTTTCTTTATAATTTTTTCAGAAAGTTTAGTAATATCAATTGTTACTACTTCCATACGTTTATTATTTTTTTAAGTATTGTTTAATCGTTTGTTTAGTCAAATCCCATTCATCCCCTTTGTCTTCCAATTTTTTCATACCTAAGTCAATAAGCACATAATCAGTTACAATCTGGAGGCAGCGGTCTTTCAGTCCATCACTTGCAAATCCAAAATGCATATTGCAGCGTACAAGATGTTTGACATAATCCTCAAGCATTATTTTTGCGTCCTCGTTGGCCTCGAGTGAAAACGGATAGGAAAACGAAGGACCGTCTACGATAAGGTAAATCGGGAACGAACGATCACAATGCTCTTCCCATGGATATCCGGAATACTTTTCGATCAACTCCAGAATATGATTCCCTGCTTCCTCATACACCTTTTCAAATCCTGCACCTATATCGAGCATCTTTCGCCATGCATCTTCAAAATTCTCTGTTCCGCGGTACAGACGCTTGGCGTAATCGTAATTGTATAAAAGGTGTGTTTCCGGAATCATACTACGAAATTTATTTTTCTTTCTCTAACTTGGTAATAATTCGCTCTACCACGCCATCAATATTATTTTCTACCTCATTAGACCATATTCGAATCACTTTATAATCTCGACTTTTCAAAAAATCATCTCTTATTATATCTTCAGCTGCTTGTTTTGGATAATTATGACCACCCCCGTCAATCTCGATAATTATTTTCTCACTTCGGCAACAAAAATCTACAATATATTTTCCTATAGGGAACTGACGGTAAAATTTATAATTCGACAACTTTTTATTTCTCAATATTGACCACATTTTAACTTCCGAAGGAGTTTGTTGTCTTCTCAATTTCCTTGCTACTGATAATAAATTATTCATTTAAACTATACCTCTCCTGTCCGAGCGGACATCCTCTCCTACAAGGAGAGGGAATTTATTACTCCCCCTTCCCCTGAGAGAGCATATTTTTACCATCCCCCTCTCCCTCTGGGAGAGGGTCGGGGTGAGGGAAGGTATCATACTACAAAATTAATTAATTTTCCTGGCACAAAAATTATTTTCTTGGGCTCGGTCGTTAAGTGTTTTTTAACTTTATCTCTAGCTTGAGCTACTTTTTTAACTTCATCTTCACTCATTTCCACTGGAACCAATATATTATCACGAAGTTTACCATTAACCTGTACTACATATTTTATCTCCTTATCTTTAATATTATCTTCATCAACACGTAACCATCCGTCCCATATATTAATTTTATTTTTATTATTCTTCTGCATTAGTTCAGCTAACTCAGAAGTTATATGTGGAGCAAATGGGTGAATTAGTTTTAATAAAACAGTTAATTCAATACGAGTAATATTCCCTCTAGAACGTAAATAATTAATGTATTCCATAAAAGAACTTATTGCTGTATTAAATTTAAATTTTTCAATGTCTTGTGAAATTTTTTGAATCAACTGATTTTGTTTTCTTAAGGCATCCGAATCATTCTGAGTTTGTAGTGCGTGCCGATCTTCAACCACATTACTAACCATCTCCCAAATTTTATCTAAAAATCTTTTTACTCCAATAATGCCTTTAGTATCCCACTGTTTTGCATCTTCAAACGGTCCCATGAACATTTCATACATACGCATGGTATCAGCCCCATACTTTTCAATTACTTCGTCTGGATTAATGACGTTGCCTCTCGATTTTGACATCTTTACGCCATCCTCGCCCATAATTAGGCCTTGATTTTTCAATTTCGTGAACGGTTCATCGCCACATTCTTCTGGAATAACTTTGATATCGAATAAAAACTTATATATAAAACGCGCGTACAATAAATGAAGTACGGCATGCTCTGCACCGCCAATGTATAAGTCAATCGGCAGCCACGCTTTCAGTTTTTCTGGATCAGCTAATTTCTTTTTATTATGCGGATCACAGTACCTGAGAAAATACCAATTGGAGCCGGCCCACTGCGGCATGGTATTTGTCTCGCGCTTTGCCTGACTTCCGCATTCTGGACATTTGGTATTTACCCAATCGGACACTGCGGCAAGCGGTGACTCGCCGGTGCCGGTTGGTTCATATTTTTTAATGTCTGGTAACTCTAACGGGAGATCTTTTTCAGGAACAGGAACATGGCCGCATTTCTCGCAATGCACAATGGGAATTGGTTCTCCCCAATATCTTTGTCGGGAAAATAACCAATCACGGAGTTTATAGTTAACTGCCCTTTTACCTACCTTATTTTTTTCTAACCATTCTGTTATTTTTTTCTTAAACTCTTCTGAATCCAAACCGTCAAATTCTCCCGAATTTATCATTTCCCCATCCCCGATCCAACACTTATATTCGATATCAGAATCCTGCATTCCCCATGCCGCAGCACTTCCCATAGGCGGATGCATTTTGGGCATAACCCGCGGTGGTTTTATTACTTCAATAATTGGTAACTTAAATTTTGTAGCAAATTCATAATCCCTCTCATCATGCGCCGGTACCGCCATAATCGCTCCCGTTCCATAACTACTCAAAACATAATCAGCTATCCAGATAGGGATTTTCTTATCGTTAACGGGATTGATGGCATATGCGCCGGTAAACACGCCCGTCTTATCTTTTGCCAGATCCGTTCTTTCGAGATCAGATTTGCCTGCCGCTTTTTTTTGATATGAATGGACTTCCTTATACTGCTTGTCTGTTGTAATTTTATCAACGAGTTCATGTTCCGGGGACAATACCATATACGTAGCGCCGAAGAGAGTATCAGGACGCGTCGTGAAAACTTTAATACTTTTATTTGGTTCTGAAATCATCCGATGGCGAATCGTTGTCTGCAAAAGATCAAATGCATTCTGATAACGGGTATTAAGATCCTGACTTACCTTAAACTCACCCGTGTCGGCATCTTTCAATAGTGCTTCAGTTGGATAACCTTCCGTAAAACTTGATGAACGTTCTTGTTGTAAAATATAATCTCGCTGTTGTGATTCGTATACTTCTGTTCCATGAACGTCAGAATAAGCGATAGCGTAATGAAAACGAGCTTTTGATGAACCACCATGTTCAGTCAAAAATTTCTTATACCAAGTGATCACCTCTTCATCGGTTGCACGCTCACTCTTCGGATTGGCCAGTTTTCTAATGTGAAAAATAACGCCATCATCTTCTGGCCACTTTTCAATCCAAAATATATTATCTGTTGAAATAGTCGGAATACCAGTCTGCTTGAAATAAAATTCTGACTTCAGTTTTGCATTTTGAAGAAAATCTTCACCCTCCTGTAATGTAGAATCATCAACCTGCGGAATATCGTTGAGACTGACGAACTCAAATTCTAATGAATTCTCAAAGGCCGCTTTGATCATCTCAATTTTAGCAACATTACGCGTCCCAATTAAAATCTTTTTCCTCTTGTCATTGCGAGGAGCTGAAGGCGACGCGGCAATCTTTTCTTCATTTAACTTAGAGATTGCTTCCCCCTCGGCTACGCTCGGGGTCGCAATGACTTCAAAGTTTATAATCGCCCCTTCTGACTTACCAATCCAGTTACGCTGCAAATGTTTAATGCTCTCCGGCCATTCAATATCATCACGATCCAAATCATTAAGCAGCCGTTCTATATATTTCTCATCGGTAATCTTTACCAGCCACTGCTTGATTTGTTTTTTTGTAACTTCGGTGCCGCACCGTTCACATTTTCCGCTCACCACCTCTTCATTGGCTAAGCCCGTTTTACATGACGGACACCAGTTGATCGGAGCATCTGCTTCATACGCCAAACCATGTTTAAATAGCTGAATAAAAATCCACTGTGTCCATTTATAATATTCCGGATCCGAAGTGATTACCTCACGGCTCCAGTCATAGGAAAAACCAAGCGCCTTAATTTGCTTGCGCATGTTCTCTATATTCTTAGCGGTTGTTGTGGCCGGATGCGTTCCTGTCTTGATCGCGTAATTCTCGGCCGGCAGTCCAAATGAATCAAATCCCATCGGATGAAGTACGTTTTTTCCTTTCATCCTAAAGTATCTGCTCATAATATCCGAGGCAGTGTAGCCTTCTGGGTGGCCTACATGCAATCCTTCGGCTGACGGGTAGGGAAACATATCCAGGACATAAATATTTTCCGGACTATCTTTGCCGCTAACTTCCCAGATTTTTTGCTTCTCCCAAGCAGCTTGCCACTTTTTTTCGATGGCTCTATGGTCGTATGTAGTGCTCATAAGTATTTCAATAGTACCATAGCTGGGTCATTTTTTATATGATTTTATATGACTTTTATCCATATTGACAGCTCAGATGCCCCATGTTACTGTAGCTATTGAATCTTTTTTTTGGGCGTAAAATGTCCCAAAATGCTAAGATAAGTCAATATTCAGTAAAGAAAGGCAACTACTATCTCTATCAGAATCAAATCAGTATTTATAGTGTCAGTCCTTGGACTACTCAAAGGGGCAATGCATCTGAAAAACTTCTTCGGCATTCTTTTATCGCATCTGATTATAAAGCCGACGCGGGTTGTTGTTAAATCCGTATTCAAGAGAGCGCTCGTGCCATTATATCGTGTTTACCTCTTAGCAAAAAAAGGGCTTACGATAATTTTTGCACCTGCAAAAAACAGATTACTATATCCGCTGATACACAAATCAACTATCCATGTTGTCTTAATCGTCATTGCTTTTGCAGTGATCGCCAATAATATCATTGCCCGCGAAACACGAGCTGAAGAATACGGCCAAGCGACGATTCTCGCTTCAATGATTTCTGATAACCAGGATATTGATATCGTCGAAACAGCAATTACTGATATTCCTAAAGTGACGACCTACTATAGGGATATTGGCGTTCTTACGCCGAGCGATAAATCTTTTGCCAGCTCGGGCACGAATTCAGCAATCGGTGGCGGTGGCGAAATTATTACCACAGAATCAAGCGCAGCGCTCGTACAACCGGGACTTGTGAGTACGACAATCGGACAGCGTCCGCGTGAAGCTGTTACCTATTATATTGTCGAGGGTGGGGATACCGTCAGTACTATTGCAGAAAAATTTAGCGTATCAACTGATACGATTTTATGGGAAAACAATCTTGGTCCACGCGACTACATCAAACCTGGCGATAAACTGACAGTCCTTCCCCAGTCGGGAGTATCACATCAGATCAAAAGCGGCGATACGATAGCCAAGCTTGCTAAAAAGTATGAAGTTGAAGAAAATTCGATACTCGACTATAACAAACTCGCCGATGCATCAGCAATTGAAGTTGACCAAATAGTCATTATCCCAGGCGGAATAATCGAACCGCCGGCGCCACTTCCGACGTATGGCGGATCGCGGTCCAGCGGGTATACGAGCATCCCTGCATCAGCGCCAGTCGCCAGCGGAACAAAACTGCAATGGCCCGCAATAAGCCACAAAATAAACCAATACTACAGGTGGGGACACTACGCTATTGATATTGAAGGGGATTACTCATCACCCGTATACGCGTCAGATGATGGTCGAGTAGAGCTTGCGGACAGCAGCCAACGCGGATATGGACTCCAAATTGTCATCAATCATGGAAATGGCCTTAAAACACGCTATGCACACGAATCAAAATTATTCGTTTCCGTAGGAGATTTTGTCTCGCGTGGTCAGACTATAGGCATGATTGGCTGTACTGGCTGGTGTACGGGTCCGCATATTCATTTTGAAGTGATGATTAACGGCCAAAAAGTAAATCCGCTGTCATACTTTTAAATAACCTTCGGCACTAATTAAACCAAAACAGGACCTTAAATAATAAAATCCTGCATTTTTTTATTACTCTTCGTCCTAGCCGCGTGATGCAATCGTATGGCGAATTTTTTCGATAATTTCGTCAATAGTAAAATTTGACTTGATAAGATAGTCATCAGCACCGAGCTGTCTCCCTTTTTCAACATCCGCTTCCTGTCCGAGATTTGAGAGTAAAATAATCGGCACACGAGCGATCTCAATCTGCGCATTACTCCTGATACGTTTCAATATCTCAAATCCATCAATTTCAGGTAAAATAATATCAAGTAAAACAATGTCTGCTTTTTCATTTAAAATTTTATCTATACCCCCCGGACCATCAATAGCACTAATAACATCAAAATTTTCTTTTTCCAGTTTTGTTGTCAGTAGATCACGTAAAAATTGGTCGTCTTCAATAATCAGAACACGGGCTTCTTTATCATTCGCGGACGCAGCTGTCTTCTCGGCAGTTTGTGTTGCTGGCTTGGATTCCGATGCCGTACCGGGGGTATCCCCTTGCTGGAGCTGATTGCGGACCTTTCCGATAACCTCTTCCGGAGTAAATTGGGCTTTCACGATAAAATCACTCGCCCCAAGATTCAGCGCCTTGTCTATTTCTACAGGCTGACCGGAATTGGAGATGATAATAATGGGTGGCATTTTTCCTTTTCCAAGCTTCTTCTGCAATGCTTCAAGCACCTCATATCCATTAAGTTTTGGCATGACAATATCAAGAAGAATTAAATCCGGTTGTACCCGGTCTATTTCTTCTAATCCGCGCTGGCCATCCTCAGCGGAAAAAACTTTAAATCCTTCCTGCTCAAGCTTTTTGGTTAATACCTCAACGAGAATTGCTTCATCCTCTATTATTAGTATCTTGGTTTTTGATTGGTTCATATCGCTAATTCGTTATATTTACCGGATTATTGTTCTCTTTGCCCCTCTTATATATAACACCAAAAAAGATAATAAGGAAAGAGGCAAGTGAAATAACATCAGATGACATTACCGCAAGCTGTGTTGTTGCCGAATAGTACGTATACGCTGTAACAATTAAAAAAATCAGGCCGATTGATATCGTTATTGAGCGCCGTTTAACAATTTTATCGGATGACCGCAAACCCTGCTGAAGAAAAAAGAGCGCACTCGGCGCCAGAACGCCAATTAATATTATCGAACTTGCGATGCCAACTACTGGAGCAATATCCCAGTCTGTAATTCCTGTGCCTGTATTATAAACCGGATTTGGAAAATTTATTATCATCAAAAAAACGGTAATCACGGATATTAAAATTACCAACCAGAAAATTCGTCTCACCCATTGGACGTTAATAAAATACGTTGTTACTTTAGAAAAATGGGCGACCGTAAGATACAGAAATGCCTGGGCTACAACAAACCCTATGCCGATCATCGTACTGTCTGTTGGCGCAATAATTCTTGGTATCGAAAAGAAAAGATATGACACAATCAAAGAAAAATATGCATAAGAAAAATACTGCAATACAACCCGTCGTCGATCCTGCCGATATGAACGATACATGATAAAACCGCAAATACCGCAAATCAAGCCGTTCGATAGATCAATAAGTGGTGAAATAGGTAATGCCATTGCTAAATACTCTTAATAAATTTCTCAAACTTGGTGTGGCTTTTTTCAGCAGATCCAACAGGCAGTGAAAAGGAAAACGTCGTGCCTTTACCCTCAGTACTCTCAAACCAAATTGAACCATGATGCCGGTCAATGATGCTCTTTGCAATAAAAAGGCCAAGTCCTGAACCGTCGGTCTGCATCCTAATGACGTTATCAGCACGGAAAAACTTAGAAAACATTCTGCCTTGCTGTTTCGCCGGTATACCAACACCGCTATCCGATATGCTGCACACTATATTATCACCTTCTTGAGTGATAGAAACCGTTACCTCTCCTCCCTGTGGAGTATACTTTACTGCATTATCAAGTAAATTCTGAACGACAAGCCGAACCTTCTGCGCATCGATGTTAACCATCGGCAATATCTTATCTATTTTTTTGAAATGTAACTTAATTTTTTTCTTGGAAAACGTATTTTGCAGTTCCTGAATAACACTATCGATCACTTCGTTAAGCTGCATACGGACAAATCTGTACTGAAACCGTCCTTCTTCTATACGCGAAACATTTAAAAGGTCATTAATCAGCAGAATCATCCGCTCATTGGTCTCATACCCTTTTCCAAGCATCTCCCGCTGCTGATCATTAAGCTGGCCAAGATCACCATCGAGGATCATCTTGAGAACCCACTTTGTTGCTGATAGCGGAGTACGCATCTGGTGCGATGCGACTGAAATAAACTCCGTCTTCATCTGATCGATTTCCTTGAGACGCCTGTTTACCTTCGAGTAAATCTTATTGAGCCGTGCCAACTCCCTATTTGCACGAAGCAGCTCAATCTCAACTGTCTGTAAACTGCGAACGACATAGCCGCTCCGATACGTACTGATACCCATCAAACTAATCATCGTCGCCGAGGCGCCAAAAAGGAATAACTCATTCACATACAATGCCTCGGAAGTAATACCCGTGGCATTATGTGGCAATATTCCCGAGTATTCAAGCGCGACCATGGCAACAAACATCCCGCCGCCAAATACGAGATTAAGCGGGGCAGCGAGTACGCTAAAATGGACATTCGTACCGACTAATTGTAATAAGTACAACGGTAGAAAAATACTCTCAATGCCGCCAGTTGCGTGAACAACAAGCGTAATGACGATCATATCCAAAAAAATACCTATATACGGCCAGAATTTTGGAAAGGTCTCTCCCGTATAAATCAAGCTTGATGTCAGATTGAAAATGAATGCAATCGTTGACGCGATAAGAATGCCTATGAGATTAAACTCAAAACCGAGCTCATAAAGCAGTAACGATATGAGCGCAACGACGGTAATCATAATATACCGGACGGCTACCGACCACCTGAGCCGCTTAAGCTTTTCCTGCTCACCAAGGCGAATAATGTCCCTGTTAAGCTCGGACTGCCCGATCATTTCTTTTACTTCCTGATTTTTATTTTTATTTTCTTTATTCTCACTTGCCATACAATTGCTCAAGAATAGGTAAGCGTGATCTTATTCTAACACATTTTTTAATAAAAATCAAGTATAAATAAGCGGCCTGAGCAAAAGCTCAAGCCGCATCGATCTTGATTTAGGATTTAATCCTGGGAAGGTAACACTCACGGACGCCGAAGAAGCCGCTTACGAGCACAACCACAAACAGTAAAATGCCTGGGATAAAAAGTCCCCGCCAATAAACCGTGTAATCCCCAAATTCAGCGATGCTGAAAGCGATGAGTGCTGTACATCCAACTGCAATGATACTTGCAATAAACGAAAATTGGATGCCGTCCTTGTGAAGCCACAGCTTAAACACTGTGAAATCCGGTCCCTCGTTCATGCAAACTTCGTACATGCAAACTTTGGAGAGAAATGCTGCAAGCCATGTTCCGGCAATCATTGCGAGTGCCGCAAAAACGTTATTCATCGATAGAATATTCGCAGCTCCCGCTCCAATCAGGATTAATGCCCATATTAACCAGGGCATACTTTCCTCCTTGAAAAAATGTGCTTTTTTTATCAAACAAACTGTACCTCCATATACATCAAAAGTCAATAAAAAATCCGACCTTACGAAGCAGGGTCGGATTTTGAGCGTCAATTCCCCTGCGGCCTGTATTGGAGCGCCTCGGCAACGCACTCGGCTGTAATTGAATCCTTTCCGCCTAAATCGGAAATAGTTTTTGATATTTTCAGGATTCGGTGGTATGCACGGGCAGAAAGATACATCTTGTTTACTGCTGTCTTTAACAATTCACGGGCAGATGCGTCAATCGTACAGTAGGCGTCTATTTGCTTCACAGTCATTTCAGCATTAACGTTAATGGTTATATCTTTAAACCTCGTTCGCTGTAGTGTGCGTGCCGCTTCCACGCGCTGCCGAACCGCATCTGATCGCTCCCCGGTACTCCGTGCTGATATTTTATCGAATGACAGGCGCGGCACATCAACATGCATGTCAATGCGGTCAAGCAATGGGCCTGAAATCTTTTTTTGGTACCAAATTATCTGGTGCGGTGTGCACGTACACGGCTGCCGCGGATCATCATAATACCCGCACGGGCATGGATTACGTGCGGCAATAAGGGTAAAACGTGCGGGAAACGTGACCGAGCCAGCCGCGCGGGAAACCGTTACTACTCCGTCCTCAAGCGGCTGTCGCAGACTCTCCAGACCCTGGCGTGAAAATTCAGAAAACTCATCGAGAAAAAGAACACCATGGTGAGCAAGTGATATTTCCCCCGGTCGCGGATAACTGCCTCCTCCGACGAGCGCTACAGAAGAGGTGGTATGATGCGGTGACCGGAACGGACGCTGTTGTATCAATGATGTATCGGCAGAAAGTAATCCACTGACCGAATAAACTTTAGTAACTTCCAGTGATTCTTCAAATGTCATATCCGGTAAGATAGTCGCCATTGTTTTTGCAAGCAGGGTTTTTCCGGATCCAGGCGGACCGGTAAATAACACATTGTGAGCCCCAGAGGCCGCAATCTCGAGGGCACGCTTCGCATGCTCCTGTCCACGGACAAAAGATATATCATACTGCGGGTTGTAAACTACTTTTCGTTTTCGTGGTCCACCGCGATATTTTTTTATATCCTCATTACCGCTAAGATGTGCGACAAGTTGTGTTATATTGTGAACAGGAAAAACAGAGACTCCCTTCATGAGTGCCGCTTCTGCCGCGTTTCGCGCCGGAACATATAGTTCTTTAATTCCTTTATTTTTTGCTAATGTCGCTATGGGTAAAATACCATGCACCGGTCGGATTGATCCATCAAGCGACAACTCACCTATAAAAATTTTTTGTAATATATTTTTTGGATAACGTATAATTCCTCGCTCAAGGAGAATTGCAACAGCAATCGGAACGTCATAACTCGGCCCTTCTTTTTTCAGATGTGCTGGTGCGAGATTGACTGTGATGACGCCAGGGGGAAAATCAAATCCGCTGTTCCGGATGCCGGACTTTACGCGTTCTTTTGATTCCTGGACCGCTGCATCAGGAAGGCCAACGATAAATATTTTTGGCAGGCCGCGCGAAACGTCTGCCTCGACTTCGACAACATTCGCATCGAGGCCAACGACTGCCGCTGATAATACTTTTGACGACATAAAAATAAAAGCCTTTCCGGTTGGAAAGGTTTTTATTTAAAATTCTTCTCGTTAATCCAGTCTATCTTATCTTATTGTTTTTGTCAAGCTGTCTTTATTCAGCAGCTTCTGTTTCATACGATAATGTACCAAAGTCATCCTTATCGGTTACCATTTTATGAGGTTCACCATCTACTATTATATCAATATAATGTCCGCGATCATCCTCTTTACCAGTGTCAAACTCAATCCCTTTATCGCTCATAATTTCAGTGACGCGTGAATTTGCCAGATCACCTATTAAAATATCCCATTCCGCTTTGGTTAATTCAATCGGCACTTGAAATTCCCTTGACTCATCATCAGATGGTTCGGTGTCTACATTCATATTTTTTAAAATAATAATAAGTTATTTCAGTATATGACATTATTAAAATATATGTCAACCACAAATGACAATACATGAATTTGAATGTATACTATAAATGTTCCTGCCTTTATAAGCGTACCTTCCAAACATCGTACATCTCACATATACTACAAATAGTACCCCGAAACAATTACCCAAAACCTTTAGGAGGGGATTATGGGCGATCAATTTGAACCAAAATTCCTATTCTGCTGTGACTGTCGTGAGGAATTCTGCTTCACTGCAGATGCTCAAGAGTACTGGGCTGAGCGAGGATACCATCATGATCCAAAACGCTGTAAAGCGTGTCATGCTTCATTCAGAAAGGCGAAACGGAAAGATGGCAGCGGAAGTGTAGGACAAACAATAATACGTAGACCACTCCCAGACACACCATCTCCACCTATTCAGTAGTTATTTACAGAACCAGAGAAACATGACAACAGCAAAACATCTTGTATGAATAAGCCACTCTTAACACAATGTGTTAAAAGCGGTTTTTTTTCAGAGTACCTCAGTTTTTTTAACTTCCCGATACTTTCCTGATTGAAGTCGCCCTATAGCGTACTTTCCTTCACGAACGCGCTGAAGCTTGAGGACGTGATAACCAATAAGCTCGAACATTCTTCTTATTTGGCGTTTCCAGCCCTGATGCAATATTAGATGATATACGCTGCCGGAAATATATTTAAGATTATCAGCACGTGCGCTGCCTTCCTTCAGTCGTACTCCGCGTTTCAACCGTTCGACATCATTGGATCCCAGCTGTCTGTCCAGCGTTATCTCATATTCTTTCGTATGTTTGAATTTTGGATGTGTCAACCGATAGATAAAGTCACCGTCATTAGATAATAGTACAAGGCCTTCGGAACCCTTGTCTAAGCGTCCGGCAATTTTTAATTTTCGAAATTTTTCCGGTAATAATTCAAATACCGATTTTTCACCGCGAAATTGGGCGTGAGTACATACGTACCCGCGTGGTTTGTTCAGTGCAATATATACCTTCGTTTCCTGTTGAACGCAGCGCCGGCCATTCACAGTAACCGAATCTTTTTCCGGATCAATAACAACGCCGAGTTTCTTTACCATCACGCCGTTTACTTTGACCAAACCAGTACTGATTATCTCGTCCGCTTTTCGGCGTGAGGCGATGCCGGATTGCGCTAAAAATTTGTTTAATCTCATGTTGTAAGTATATCATAAAGTAATAAAATAAACGGACCGCCATTGCTGTAACAGTCCGTTTCTAATCATTTTCTTCAACGAGTTTGAGTACCTCCTCATTCCAGATTAATTTTTTTGGTTTTTTCTTTTGAATCTTCTCTTTCCAAAGTACCACCTCGGATCGGTAATACGAACCTTGCGCATACTGGCTTGCTCGATTCAACCGATACTGTGCAAAGAGCAATACCATTTCCTTATCAACAGCGAGATCTTTTTCGACCACCCAATAATGGTATTTTGCCCAATCAAGCTCAAGAAAAAATAATACTCCATCATCACGATACAACAACTGTTGATCGATGTATTCAAGCTCATGTCGCGCCTGCTCTAACAATTCAGGGATGTATCGTGCTGCCTCAAGCG
>SDBT01004130.1_pt1 | contig 24756 bp, 38 predicted proteins | sample 2277101 | NCBI WGS metagenome assembly SDBT01 (sample SAMN10404973, study PRJNA504765) | marine sediment metagenome | isolation source: marine sediment core GS10_PC15, 103 cmbsf | place: Arctic Ocean: Southern Knipovich Ridge | collected 2010 | reverse complement strand
GGTCATCAGGCCACCCATCGAGCATGCAGTACGCAGTTTTTCCGCATTCTGAGTAACAAGTTCTTTCCGATGGGCAAGGACACATCCACGCACCCATGGCGACTGAGCATACCATTTCTGGATTACTGCTGCCATAACAATCGATTTGCCCGACCCCGTTGGAAGAACTACACATGGATTGGTATCCTTTTCGCAAATGTGCCGATGCACGGCATCGACTGTTTCGATTTGATATGGGCGAAGGGTGAAGGTCACCTCAAAAGCTCCCTAACAAGAGCCTGGAGATTTATGATATTTCGCGACACTCTGATATGCACGGACGCAAAGGGCGGCATGAAAACAATCAAGTCCATCGCAGCCCGCATCTTCTCGACTAGTTTCTTCTTATCGACAGGACCATATGTACCCGACCAATTATGAAACGCAGGGAATTTCTTCATTCAACATCCCCCCAGGTCTTGCGGGTATGAAGATTGCTGATTGTCTGATTCGCAACTCCAAAATCATACGCGACACAGACCTGTGATTCGCCTTCCAGGAGTCGTTGACGAATCCTGCGTACCTTATCCGGATTCAACTTGACACCTGGCCGGCTCCTGTAGAAGTCCAAGGCGTTCATGCAGACGCAATTCCGTGGGGAGTATGCTCCATTACTATCACGCCTAGCAACTCTCCAGCCCTTCTTGAATCCATGCGAAATAGCCCATGCGTAAAATAACTCAGGGTCCTTCAGCCACTCTGGACATATTGCGACTTTGACCGTAAATTTCAGTGAATTAAACAGGCCCGGCAGGCCAAGGAGGCGTGAGTTTCTGGCTCGTACGGACCACCCCGAGTGCTCATTCGCACACACTGCACAGGTTGTGCTCCTGCCGCTGGGACGCGATCTGTCGCGATGAAACTCTTCGATATCGATCTTTCGATGACAACAGCCGCATGTGCGCTTCATGAGTTATCTTCTTGTTCTTGCATTCGTTTCCGCCACGCCCGAAGCTCCACCTTCTGCATAGCACTTGCAATTATTGCTCCCAGAAAAACGAGCGAGAAAACAACCAGAAGGACCAGGCAGATAGAACCTAAGATGTTATAAATCATCGCACACCCTCTCTGATCTCGCATTCATCTGGAGAACCCTTCTGCTTCACCCACAGCCAAGAGATAACGACCACTCCATGATCGAACTCGGCGGCCCTGTAGTCCCGGGCCTCGCACGTTTCGATAGGGGTGTACTCGCCAAGGGGCTTTTGGTGGATTGTTAGCCAAGCCTCCTCTAATCCCGATAGAGGACCCTTCCACAGAGTTCTTGAATCCTCCTCTGGATATCGGTCGAGGATTGGGTTACCGCAATATCCCGTGACCGTAGCACCAAAGAGATCCTTTGCTTTCTCAATGATCGGATTAGCGAGCATTGAAACGGGTATAGTGAGAAGCTCTTTTGTGGAGAATCCACCATTACCGTGCCTCCATTTCTTGCCATCCTGATTCGTGAATTCGATCCAGTCATTTCCTGACTCCGGAAAAGGTGACGGCCCCCGACCATATTCAGTTGGCTCCGCGAAGCTAATCAGTCCGGGAAGGACCAGGTGATCCTTGCACGGACGAGACTGATCTCCCTCGCTAAGTCCCCTCTTGTTACGCTCGCACACCCAACGTGCCTTGCCATCCATAACTGGCGTTGCATGACAGCACTGGCGGCAGTTGATAGCGGGGACGGGAAGGGCTGAATCTGGGAAACCCCAGCAAATTTCCTTAGCATCACACCACTTGCATTCATACCAATCCTCCCTTTGCGAAATGCGTTCAGGCGGCTCCGTGCTTGTGATGATCCTCTCGGCAAGAATCATCAGGGCCTCGGCCAGGCGGATATCATATTCAATACGCTCGGCATAAAGCTCGTCAGTGTTCTTATTCTTGGCAAGATAGAGTGCTCGTCTCATTCCCGTCAAGTGCATCGGAACTTGGCATTGGGCGTAGTGTTGTGGCTTGGACTTACGTACGCCCTCTTTCTTCAACTTAGCAAATGACTTGGCATTATGCGTTTTGAACTCCAGCACATGCCAGGTCTTCGGAGCTTCCGGCAGGCCAAGTACACACCCGTCCATGTGCCCCTTGAAGTGCCCACCGAGAGCAGAGACTTCAAACTGCTCGCCATTCTCATCGACTTCATGAACCTCGCAACCGATATCCCTTAGGTCCTGGACGAAACGCGGCTCCTCAAGATCGCCAGTTGCAAATAGCCGGTACATTCTGCCGTCGAACTCTTGCCGGCAGCAGGCACGAAACTGATACCATAAAAATCGCTCGCAGGAGTGCCTGATACTTGAAGCACCGAGATAACCACGGGCGGGTTCCAAGTCGCCAGCTTTCTTGTACGCCGCGTAGATAGCCGAGACAGTCGCAGAGTCCTTGGGGAGGAATTTCTTGATATCGGTCATGCTTTCCTCTTAATTGTGACCGCCGTTTTCTTGGGAGTGACTTCGACCATCGTGGCAAGATGATTAAAAATCTCTGGCTTATTTTCACGATACCATTCGTAGCCAGCAACATCGAGTGCCCAGGTAGTCTTGGACTTTACCGGGGGCGGACACTCCGGATTTACCAGGAAGTTTCGCAAAGCCTCGCAATCAGCCTTATATGACAAGTCACGCTTGACCGTCAGCTTGTCTCCGTTTGGAAGCTGAACCGTCTTCTGGCCTTTGTTGGGGCCAGGAATACGCTCAGAGATCGCTTCCTCATGTATGATACGATTTCTCCTGTATACCTCTTCCATGTGTTTCGATTCGGAAAACAACTTGGAAAGACATTCTAATACTCGTAGTTCTTCTGGCGTCATGATATTTCTCCTGGGGATGGAAGCGGGCGGTGGGGTTCCCAGAGGGTTCTGTTCACGGAGGGCTTTCTGCCCTACGCCTAGGGCCTCTGCTAGCAAGGAACCCCACCGCTCGCCTCCGTGCGAACGATGATGGGGGACGAATCTACCCGGGGCGTTGCCAGGGAGGGACGCTTCCTTGAACTCCAGCAACCTGAGCAGGAGCAGGAGCAGGAGCAGGAGCAGGAGCAGGAGCAGGAGCAGGAGCAGGAGCAGGAGCAGGAGCAGGAGCAGGAGCAGGAGCAGCGGGCTCCGTCATACGTCTCGGTTCGACAACCGGATCATACTGAACCGGGGGAGCGGAATGGGACCCACCAGTTGCAACGATTCGACGACCACGCCCAACGGCCTGCTGCTCAGCAACTCCACCCTGCGGAATAGCCGAATAAGTCCTGACGTTATTCTGGTCGCCCTTGACCTTGACGTGAGCGACACAATACTTCCCAAGGAGATGATCGGTATCATCAATTGCCTGCAATCCAACCGCCTTGCAGAGAGCACTGAGAGTTCGCAGGGAAATCTCAACTGCCTTCTGGCTTGGGTTATCGATATTCAAGTTGTCGAATACCTTTTGGCCTTCCTTCGGGCCGTCAACTACAGTCATTTCCAGGTGGATGAAGTGACCATCATTCTTTTTTGTTGCCTTGACTTCCGCCTTGTCGATACTGACATTATACTCGCCAGGCGGAAGTACATCGAAATCACCTTGCGACTCAACAGAGTTGGGATCGAAAGGCCTGTTACCAAGAAAATCAAGCAAGCTTCCCATTTTGTTCTCTCCGGGGTTACGTAATTAAGAATTCAGGAAGGCGACGTTGCCTTACCGACAGCTTGAATGAAAGCGTCCCACGACAATGGCAGTTCGTAGGGCAACCTACCGTAGGCTCCACGACCACCGCCCGGATGAGCCGCACGCTTTTGGGTGTAGAGATATCGAGTGTCACCATCAAGGCTGATTCCACGCTTCACTTCCTTGTCAAACCCAACATCTTCCGACTTAACGACGGCTGATCTTCGATTACAAAACAGAATCGAATCAGCCCAGCGATATAGCAAGGCGGCGTCCTTGTCCGGAAGGTCCCACGCATATTGATCGTATGACCCGCCATTTGGATCATCAAATCGCCGAACAATCACATGTCCAACTAGAATGGACGCCATATTCCGCTGGGACCTGAGTTCGTCGAGCCACTTGGTCAAATTCCGCCAACACACGCGAGACTGCTTCTGGCCGGCCCCCCAGCCGCCGCCGGCCTTCATTATGTTGTCCGTTACTCCTTTGCCATCCTTATCGGCTCCGAGTATTCGGCAGGAATCCTCGTCGATCATTGGACTAAGCGTGCTGGTGGAATCGATGCAGACTGTTCCGTATGAATGTTCTTCTTTTAGAAGGAAATTGAACCAACCGATAACATCGGTAACGGAACGACAAACAGGCACTACCCCGCAGCCTTCCAGATCGTCGGTCCCCTCTTCGCCATCAATCGGAATAATAACCGACCTATCAGCCGCCGCTGCAAAAGTACTCTTACCAATTTTCTCTGTACCAAGCAGGATGATTCTTGGGGGGCGAGAGGTGGAGCCGGTGGAAATTGAAGCAAGGTCAAATGGCATTCGCTAGCTCCTAGTATCACGTGATTTTGATTCTAATTGTTTCATCGCTATCACCGAGCAGCACCATCTCCATGGCATCATTGACAGCGGAGAGGATGGTTCCAATAAGAACCTTGCCCTCGTAACTCTCTCGTTTTTCCACATAATCCGACCCGAAGAGGCCCTGAATCTCCTCGACCGTGCCAACATAGATCGAGTCGCCATTCTGAATGAGCCAGACTTCGCTTGGCATCGGAGCATCCTGAGAATTGAGGTAAAAAAGGACACCCCCCCATGTCGCCACAGGAAACCCTCGGGAAGTCCGGAGGGGTGCCACACAGCCGCGGACTTACAACTCCACTATGATCCGAGACTAGGAGTCGTCAAGCCTTTTCGCGGGCTTTCTTGAGAATTTTCCGTACTGTACGGGCACTCAGAAGTTTACCACGTACCAAGCCACATGAATGGGCTACATTATCCGCAATTGCTTGGGACGGACATTCTGTGTCGAAGGAGAGGATTTTGCGAATCACCTCCTGCTCCCGCTCACATTCGACTAACTGCTTTGTCTCGGGATCAAGCTTCCAACCCACTGGCGGCTTCCCAAGCCACTGTCCCGCCTCCTTCTTCTTGGCCAGCCCATTCTTCGTACGAAGCCGGATGCGATCTCGTTCGTATGCTGCGAAAGCCGCCAGGATGTTCTGGAAGAGCTTCCCTTCCGGAGTGGTATCCTGCGGGGAGCCATCTGCGAATTCGATTGTAGCCCCCGCCTGCTCGATCTGATGGCGTATTGTGAGACTAACCAGCATGTCGCGGGCCAGACGATCAGAACTATCGACGACAAGGACTTTATCCTTTCCCGGAACCGAACTTAACATATTAATGACAGTATTCAAGCCAGGACGGCTTAGCAGGCCTCCCGATTGATTCCTGTCCGAAGCGATGTGTAACAGGGCGTATCCCTTTTGAACACAATGATTCCGGCATCGCTCCACTTGTTTCTCACACGAATCACAATCCTTTGCGTTCGGGCGGGGGGAGAACCGAGTGTAGATAATGGCCTTTTTCATGCTATCCCCGTTACGGCTTTATGGGGTACTCTGGGGAAGTGATTGTTTCTTGCCGCTTTGACGGAGGCGAATGAGCGTTCAAGCTTGATAGCCAACATTGTCACCTTATGAGCGGTGTCAGCATCTTCCAGGAGCAGAATCTCTCGATCTGCCCATCGAGTACGATGGCGGATGCGGCCGAGCGTTCGCTCATTCCTTCTACGACGAAACTCATGAAACTTACTGCGGTCGCTGGGTGTTGCTCTTACTTTTTCCCTCAGCCCAAAACTTCGATTTATAGACTCTTCGCATGCACGCAGCATAGCAAAATCCCCTGTTTCTGGAGTTAGCTTCGACCATTGAAAAACGATGGGTTATGCTCAAACTTGAAAAACTTTTTCATGCCAAGCATGTCGGACACGGCAAGTGCCCTGGTTTCGTACGACCCGCAGTCATCAAAAGTGCCCGGGGTATTCACGATCCACCAACCATCATCGCGTTGTTCTACTCGCATGTCTCCACCCTTTGGGTCGACAGTAGATACCGCAGCCCCCGGCAGGCCCCCCCGACCGGGAGCCACGGTAGATGGTCACTTGCCCTTAGACGCGAAGGGTGCCTCGGGAAGTTTTCGGGACGGGACAATGTTCTCGACAGAGTCGGCAACCGGATCTACCTTCACTTTATTGGGCCCACGGGGCTTGCGGTTCGTCCAGGAGTAAACGGGCTTGAAGGAAACCGACACGGTTGCTATCTTGATACCAGCGAGTGTACAATCCCCCAAAACTGGTACGCCGGGGATTGACGGCAAGGGAAGCGTCGTGAGAGCCGAAATCACGTCCCTGACATTGCCTAGCAGATTCAATTCATCGTCAGCGGCGGTGGACTCCATTTCTTCAACGACAGCCAACAAGGCACCCCTCTCGGCCGTATCAAGCAAGTCGAAGGCAATGAAATCGACGCCCTTTGTAAAGGTAACTTTGACACCGTAAATCCTGTGCTTTTTCAACATAGCAACTCTCCTCTGGGGGAACGCGAACAATGGGTTTCAACAACTACGATGCCGGCCTGAATCCAGCCGGCATTTGAAAGATATTCTTTACATCAACACCGGGTGCGATAAGAATCGCAAGCGGCATGATCGCAAATTCCTTGCCCTTCATGTCCTTGGTATGACAAAGGAAGACGACTGGCTCGCCATTTGACTTGCGTATCCCCTTTGCTAGGCACACTTGGTTATTGTCAATCGCATCCTGTATTCTTTCGACAATAGCCACGTGCTCGGGCCCGATTCTGGGGAATTCATTTTTCGCCTGCACGACCATGAATCGCCTCCCACATCCACGGGTAGATCCACCAACCACGCTGGCGATCAAAATGGAACCTGACGGCTTTGCCTGTCTCGACAGCTCGCGACAACGCAGCATAGTAAATCTTTTCAAGCTTGTAATTTCGTTCCGCCATGATTACGCTCCTACTCTGCGGTGATTTTGTCGACCAATGCGGCAACGGCACGAGGTGTTTTGGGCTGCTCTCGCTCCTGCTGTAGCGGGTAAATTATTTTCACATCATCAAGTACCCAGCTAATCCATTGCGGCCTGACACTGGCGTTCGTAAGAATACTCCATAATTCATGGATCGTGTGGGACTCTATGAGCGTCAGATCCAACTCGGCTTCACCCTCGACAATAATCACACGGTTCGTTGTTGTCATTCAACTATCTCCCTAAACAAGAGTACCCTACAGAAACAAGAAAAGCAAATCAGAAATTGGGATTCCCCTCGTAGGCGAACCCTTCCGAGTCATCCGGAAGCCTAACTGAACGACGCAAGTCCCGGGCAAGCGGGGGGAGCTTGAATTCGCTGCGGTGAGCGTTGACAAAAAAAACTTCGTCAGGGTACATTAGGCAGATGAATCTCATACTGCTCAATTCCCGGATGATTGCACCCTTCCTACGTCCTTTGTACGCTCTATGCAGCACGATCTTGCGGCCGACCAGAGAGAATATCTGGGTTACTAGGTGGGGCATGTTTCACCTGTAGGATTTATAATGCTCTCCTCGGCACGCTTCGCCTCTTCGGACTTCCTCGGCAAGTTGCACGCGGCAAACCATACCGACCATTTGAATCGCGGATAGTCATTCGTACACGCACCTCCAATGATTCTGGCCACTAACAGACGCTCATGTCCGTTCGGCCACCTAGCTATCGCTCTGGCCAGTTTCTCTAAGTCTCGTCTTGTCATTCCAAATTTCCCTTCGTTTTTTCTGCATTTTGATTAGGCCGTCGGAATCGTTGACACAAAAGTAAATGGCTTCCTTGCAGCCTTCTGCATCTAGATCGCATACGTGAGGTCCACCATCGTCGTCAATCTCACAGCCGCAGGCGTTACAGAACAGGCATCCATCACACCCGCCCATTACATCGTGATTCTCGACGGTGGCCTTATTGTCACATTGTGGACACTGGATTACGTCGTCCAAGTTGCGAACCGAACCTTGAAGACGTTCCGTGACGTGAGCATGGAAGCCAGACGACGGAAGGCATTTTTCTTTTTCACTCACAATTTCTCTCCTAGTTTTCTTGCTTGTATGCCCCACTCGGGTCAGCGGCCTTGGAGACGACTCCAGATGCCCCAGGGCAGTCTTCGAGGACCTCGATCGATCGACGGGTCACGAGGATTTCCGATTGCTTGAGGGTGTCCCTGAGACTTCTGCGGAACGATCGGAAGAACCAGTTGGTACCATTCGTATCCGGGGTGATGACTCGAAAGACGGCTATATTGCTTTTCATCGCCGCCTGATTGTCGACGTGATATCCCTTGGCTTTCGCAAGCACCGTCAAACCGCCGAATCTTGCAATCAACGTGTTCCGAATCTCCGTTAGCTTTCGTTCTGCGACAGGCCAGCCGTTCGGATACTCCAGCGGAATGTACAGATTGTATTCGCACATCTTGGTCATGGTGTCTCTCCCTGTGGTGTTTCAAAAATCCCCCAGGACACCAGGTGCCGGTCCTGCTATGCTTCCCGGTCTACACCTGATACCCAGGGGATCGGGGAATCAAATATCAAAGGCATCCACGCCCTTTTGCGTGGCCCAACGATTTAACTTGCCGTAGAACCTGACCCACGCACGACGCATCTCGTCGTCAATGACTTTAACGATCCATCGATCTTCAGACCCTTGGGCGGCCAGAAAGATGATGTGGTCGATCCGTTGTCGATTGCGGTTGATAAAGAAAGACAATCTCATGGTTGCGTCCCCTTTGCTTTGGCGATGGCGTCGAGGCTCGCGACCATCATGAAAAAGTATCGCCCGAGCTGCTCCGTTGTTGGCTCCCCTACGAAAACTTCCGTTGCCGCAAACTCGGCGTGGGCTTCACAAGCCGCTAGCAACTCAGGTGCGGCCCGCATTAGACGACAAGCCTCCTGAGTCTCTTCGGATGACTTGTCTGCATGGAAGTAGGAAAGAATCTGGTTTATCGTCTTCGTTGCGTCTCTCATAATCTCCCCTTGGTTCTATCAACTAGACTTTTGGCAGCACCTACAATGAACCCACCTACTGGGTCATCATGCTTTTTTTCCGCAATCATTGCACACAATTCTAGCAACTCCGGTGCAGCACGCATAAGGCGGATGGCATCTTGCCACTCTTTATTCGTTCGGAATGCTGCATAAGGGGCTCGAATAATCTCGTCGATGGTGTCTCTCATGATCTCTCTCCCTTATCGGCCGTCCAAGGGGGCAGGGGAGAATACCCCCAAGGACGGCAACTCAAATGGTGTGTCAGAAATCTCCGTCCATGCCGTCGAAGTCGTCGTCTTGCCACGGTTCCATTTGGTTGTACCAGTCGTCATCGTTTCTGTAGAAATCACAATCGCACGGATCACAATCACAATTCGCACAAGTATCATCGTTGTCGGCCATGATAGTTCCCCTGGGTTGCTAGTTAAAACCGCCATGGAATGGCCGAAAAGGTAGCCGTCTGCGTAATCTGTGCAAGTCAACACGTCAGCCAACGCTTAACGGCCATCCTATGGGGATTCTTACTTGGGAGCGTTGGGGCAGGGTTGCCCCGGGCTACAATCGTCATCGCATTCGCCGCAGTCGATAGGAAGGCAAACTACGCCGACCTCCTGTCCAGGCTAAGGAACAACTCGTACCTCTCGCTCCGTAATGAGCACCATTCCCTGCTTGAGGTTGACTTCCATATCATGCCGAAGAATCTCCATGAAGGCACGGCATTCTTCGTGCGGCTTATCGAACGTGAGGATGCGAATGATAACTATACGATCAACCATCCTCTTTCCCTCGGGTCTAATCCAAGCCCCGCTTACTTCGTTGATCGAAGTTGCATCCCCGAATTCCCTGACAAGTTTTTCCGTAATGTGACTAGTCTTTTCCGCCTCAATCAGCGAACCGTCGTTGTAGTATCGCGGCAAGTACACGTCGAATTCAAGCATCGTTTCTCTCCCTGTTGTGGTGTGGCAAAGGTCATCATTCCCGCCCCGAGTTGCGTGGCTGCGAGGGCCTTCGACTGACGTCTCGGAGCGGAGGGATGATCGTCAGGCCTCCACATCTTCCGACTTTGCACACAAGCTCAGTAACGCAAACGGTAAGGCTACAAACGCAAGTAATGCCTTCAGGGCCATAGCAAAACCCCTCTCTACGTGGTCGAAATAGTTCATTCTCCTAAGCATTGTCTCTTCTCCCTTTGAAAGCCCCAAGCTACCGGCTAGCCATATCAGGAGTAAATTCACCCGCATATACAAAGTGAATCCCCGGCGTGCCGATGCTTGGGTGTATGCGGTCGCAAGCTACTCCAGCAAAAGGGCCGTGAATGCGGGGCGGAGTTCTGCCGGCACAAACTCGGTTTCAGGAGGGGTGAACGACTCGACGACGTTTTCGATCCGAACGGTATTGACCCTCTCGTATCCGCCCGAGTTGTCGGTACGCAAGACGAGAGTATCATCCCCGTACTCTCTCAGCAGTTTAATCAGTTCGCGTACGTTCATTGCGTATCTCCCCTAAAGTCTAGTTGACGTTTTCCGCGTTGTCAAGTTTGCAGACTCTTTACCACCCACTCAACCCACGTCTCGAATTCTCCCAATGTGTCGGCATCGTCGGGCTCATGATCTAGGGCGGATAAATAACAAGTATTCACTTCATCCAAAAGATCCTCCCAAAGCCCCAGATACCATTCCTCGTTGGTTTCGCAACCCCGGAACCGCCGGGCTCCTGTCGTGAGGTTGCCGGTGGAGGCAATGGCATACATCATGCTACGCTTGCCACCGCGCCACTCTTCACACAGGGCAACATATTCGGCGGGTATCTGTATTGAGTTGATGGTAGGTGTCGTCATGATCTTTTCCCCGTTGCTAGTTTTATTGCCCCAGTTGTGCCGGCCAGATGGTAGACCTTGCCACGTTGTGGCGTTCACGGTCAGGTATCCGGTCGACACTGCAATTTACCAGTTGATATCTTCCTGCAAAGTGTTAGTTGACCCAATACAGCCGGATCTACCGCAATCCTTGCATTCTACATCTATATAACCTACACCGCCATCATACGAAATGGACAATGTGCCCCAGTCGGGTTGATGCGGGGAGCCGGTTCTGCAAATATCATCCGGATCATCCCTGATAAGCTTACGAGAAACTTGTGAATTACTCATAGTCTCTTCCCCTTGCGTTGTGTGAAAGGCCTGGGGTGCCGTAAGACTTACTTCCCGTGGGTAGCTTACGGCCCCCCAGGCACTCATGATCTGGAAAGTAGTCTCAAATCACGCCTCCTCAATCAAGACCCGCGGGTGCACATTTGCTTACCTCACTGAGTAAGGCAGTGTGTAGCTCCCAGGCCGAGATCATTGTGCCGGCCAGGCGGCGACCCTTGTCACGTTGTGGCGTTCATGGGTCAAGCATCCGGCCTATGCCGCTTCGTTCCACCGGATTGAAACGTGGTAGTGAATTTCACACTCTTCTTCTGCCCCATACTCCTCAAGCACACTTGGGAACGTGGGTAGCTCCCCCCATCCCTCTTGTGCCATGATACGGGTTTCCATACCCTCCGCGTCGAATTCGGCTTGTGCTATTTGCTCCAGGCAACCGTCGATAGCTTCTGCCGGATTATTCCCGATACCTGTTATGACATTCCCCCAACGTGTAAAGGCGATCCCACAACCCTGGAAGTATTGGGAATGTTCCATCCCATGGTTAATCAATTCAAACTCACCGATACTTCTCATAATCTCTTCCCCTTCTGAGAGCGTTTAGCGTGGGTAATAGCGTGTCGACTATGCTTTGCCCTATCCGACTAGCGGAGTTCGTGGGTCAAAGGCCTTGGCCGACGCTTGAAGTCTACACCATCAACCGAACGTGTCAAGCGAGAAACCGAATAAAGGGAACATAACGATAGAATGATACAACGTTGTAGTGATTGAATGGATTAAGATCAATGCACTGATCGTAGGACGTGTAGGTATGGCATGGCGTACGCTAGTGGTGTATCGGAGCGAGTACGCATACCATATCTTGTGGGTTGGGTGGGTGATGGGTACAGCATGTGGTAGGTGAGGGGGTGGACCTGCCAATATGGCAGGCTTGAGCTACTTCCACCTGCCATAATGGCAGTCCCTTATGCCGCGTGGTATACCACGTACAGCACCGTAGTTACCACGTCTCGTGGCACATGACGAGTCGTCATAGGCCGCACAGCCTAATGTATGAGATACCAATGCCTTACTCAATCCCCAGGGGGCCCCATTGCCTTCAGAATCTTAACTCACCCCCCGGGCTCATGGGCTCTGTGGTTATACTTACCCCTAAGCCCCTGCCACACACAATTTCGAAATACCTAACTCACCCCCTCTAACGGTGGTTACAACTTATGAGCTACCTACATATAATAATATGGGTGGTATGCCGATGAGAACCATTGTGAGTACCCCTTTGTGACTAAAAGCATTCGGAAGTGTCAAAATTTCAGGAGCCAAATCTTGACACTTATTGACACTTCAGGGCGGGGGGTGTTGGGTAAGTCCTTTTGTATGAGCCACTTATAATCATGACTCGTTTAGGGGTCACTGGTGTCAACGGGGGTGCTTATCTGAGAGCCCGGAGATAGGATTCTGTGATTCCGTAGAAAAGGAGAAACACAAGTGCCTTGACACCGTGACACTTTGGGGAAAATGAGGTGAATTCTCTTATTTTTTTTTTTTTTTTTTTTTATATAACAAGATACTACCAACCAACTTAGGTTCGGGCCCCCTTAACCCCCCCGCTTCCCTGGAAGTGTCACGAAAGTGTCAATATAGCGGGGGGAAACCACCCGGACACCGTTGACACTTTGAAACCCCACCTCTGCGGGAGCCACTCTGCAAGTAACATGCCGCTGAATGCCGTGAGGTGCCGTCTAATGCCGTGGAAGCCCCAAAGCCGGTTCACTCCCTTGGACGGCCCGAAACGGCCTCGCGCGTATAAGGAGGGCTTTGTGAGGCCGAATGGAACCCGAGCCGATTTCCTGAAATTTTCTACTTGACCTCGATGAACGAGAAGATAGAATAAAGGAATTGAATCACGCTACCTATAAGAGGAGAAGCAAAATGTCAGAAACGAAGGAATTAACATCCCTGTTCCCGAAAAAACCATGTCTCATTCAGGATTGCCATCGCAAGACAATGTCAAGGGGATTATGCCAGGGATGTTACCAACGGGCACAGAAACTAGTGTCGAAAGGGAAGACCACCTGGGAAGAACTAATTAACATGGGATTGGCGAATGAGGCTTTTCGGGTTTGCCATCGAGGTCCTTCTAAATTCATGGAAGCTTATGAGAAGGTAGGTGAAGATATTAGGAAGCTTGATCCGGCTACAGGTCGAGCGCCTGGTCCATTCGCTCATCTTCCGAAGTCAAACACATCAAAACTCATGCTCTCCAGGGAACCTGATCCCATAGTTATGAGCCAGGTATCAGATCCGAATTCCTTCGAGCCTACCCCCATCTCCGACCCGAATCCAGCTGATCTCCCTGGTCAGCAGATTATTCAATTCTCAAGTTCACTGTCTGAAGGTGAGCGCAAGCTTCGTACCGTCGATTCTCCCGAGGTCGTTAAGGCACGGGCCGAGCAGGATGGACCTTCTGGCATTCGGCATGAGGATATCGATCATTCCCTTCTTGGGCCGATTGAAGATATTCCCTCAGATCCCACAGGTGACATGGGCACAAGGCCAAGGACTGAGCCTGTGCCAAGTGCAAGTATCGATCATTACTCTAATGAACCTGAAGCACCCATGGGTCTTGGAAGCGTTCCCCTCGGAATCGATTCAGAGAAGCCGGTTCCAGAAATCGAGAATCAGTTTACAGAATATGTTCCACCGGCTCCTATTCCTAAGCCCATAATCTCTCAAGCCGAGAAGGACCGACAGGACGAGATTTTCCGCAGGGGGGTTGGCGTCCGTGACGAAGGATGATTGATTTGTCCCGTTGGTTAGATTAAGCTGTAAGCATCGTCCCGAGGACAATGCGAACAGCTAGAAACAGGAGAGAAAAGATGGGAATTTTTGGTCCTAAGGGTATGACAACTGCCAAAGCGGTAGATGAATATATCAGACGTGAGTGTAAATTCGTTGAGCAGAAAGTCAGACTTGAGACTGCTGATGAAATCAAGAGGCTTCGTGAATGGATTGCGCAATTGAACTCTTGTACTGAATCTACTGCTAGCAGCCAACGGCGGATAGACAGTCTCACTGAGGAAAATCAGCAACTTGACGCTGCAAGGGCAAACTCATTCAGGCGGTATGAGGATTCCAGGAGAGAGATTAGATCGATTGCCGCATCCCTCGCTGATTGCAGGCGGGGACTAAGTGATCTCATTGATGCAAATAAAAGTCTCAAGAAAGATGCTGATGGAATCAAGTTGCTCCGTGAACAGATTGAAGAGCTAAAGAAACAGCTTGTATTCTGTGGTCAAGAAACAAGAGACGCCGAAGAGAAGGTTGCGGCTCTTGAAGCTTGCCTTGCTTCCGGCCGAGGTGAACTGCGGAGGCTGCGTAATGAGATTGTCGATCTGAAGAAGCGAACTGAAGTTTCTCATTCTGTAGGATTTCTTACTCTTCTTGGGAAGAGCACTGACCTCGAAAAAGAGAACCAGAAGCTTAGGAAGGAAATTCACTCACTTCGTGAAAAGATTCGTTCGTGCGATGTACCCGGTTTCTTGGCATTATCAAAAAAAGTCAGCGGTCTCGAAAAGGATAACGAGGTCCTAGCCGAACAGGGTCAACGCGACTATGGTGATCTGGTAGTTTGTCAAAACACTCGTAATCTTCTTGCGACAGATAATGAGGAGCTTAGAATGAAACTCAAAGCACTCTGGGATATTCTAGCCTACAAGGAGGAGAATTCATGAGCGAGAAACTTCAAAAGAGAATGCTTGAATTCCAGGAGCAGGGATGGAATTGGGGTGTTGGATTCAGCCAGGATTCACTGATGTACAAGGCAGCGATATGGAAATCCGGGGCTGCTAAGTATCGGGTAGAGGATGGCAGTACTATTTCAATGGCTGATGCGCTTGAAGGCTGCGTCGAAAAGTGGGAGGAGGAATATGCGTAAGTCCGACAGAATCGCCAAGTGGATTGCTTGGCATCTCCCCCGTAGGGTTTGTATGTTTGTTTTAGAACGCATGGTTGGCCTCTACGAGGATATGTCGAAACTTACGGCTCTTGAAGTCATTGAGCGGTGGGATGCCGGGTGGCCTAATGACTGAAGAGAGAAAGAAAAATCCATCCAAGCGTAAGCGAGGTACTAAAGGCTTTGCTGACTTTAGGTCTGGCGCTCGTTCAATCCTGTGGCGTGCTGAACCTGGAAAGGTTCGGAAGTCATTTGATGCCTGGATGGAGCGCATTAAAGACTTGCAAGACAATTCCGGAATGTCGGAACAGCAAGCAACAATTACTGCATCCAAAGGTTATCGTTCGCTTCATCATCTTTTTGGCATTCATGATGTTAGAGAGCATGACTTGCATCCAGGGAGTGATCCGACCATCAGGCATTACGGAGAGGTCCGTAGCGCTACCGTGACGCCTGGTGAAGAGGCTGAGGTTACGATCCTTGGCGAGGAGCTTAGCTACCGCGAGAACCTCAACTGGGCCATGGCGGCTGCTGGCGGAAACCGACACACAGGAGGCGACCCACCTACTTGCCCGAATTACAAGGCATGGTTTCTGTACGTAGAAGCAATGGACAATCCCAAGGAATTCTTGGCTAAAGTTGGTCAGGTGGAAGCGAGACAAGATGACGGTGACGATCGCTGCGAAACGATTAGGTCAGCACGTCGATCAATTAGCGACCTGAATGACATGCTCGATGCACTCGAACTCCAGGAGGAAACTCAGGATGAAGCTGTCAGGGTACACAGTGAGGACGTCGAGGATTCGGCTAACGAAGGCACCCAAGAAGAAGAGGCAAAAGAATAGAAAACAGAAAGGGGCACTTCAGGAGCCGGGGCTACTGTTCGTTAGCACTTGCGATTCTTGCGGTAAGGATCTTGGCTTCATGAGGACCAGGACTCTTGAGAGCGTTAGATTCAATAGGATAATGCCTCCTAAGATAAAAGCATTTTCCATTGAACGAGGTGTTGTCCTGGAAGGCGACAGGAAAACCGCTCCATGCTTCTTCTGCTCGGGGGGGTGTCGAGGGAAATTTGAGAAGCTATACGGCCTCGAATCAGAGGTAGAGGGAGACGGGGAATAGGATGGGAGCAGCTGATCGAACTAGTACGCCGTTTGAGAATCGGGTTCCTCGCGAGATGCGAGCGAACCTTCGCTGGCGTGCGGCTGTCCATAAGCGTGTCATGGAAGATCCTGAATTCGCTGAAGTGATTCGGGAAGCCTGTTCTCGTGACTTCATCTTCTGGCTCGCCGGGTTCGTTTGGACATACGATCCACGGCGCGAGCCTTTCCCAAAGCTTCCTTTTATTCCATATCCGTTTCAAGAAGAAGCGGCGATGGAGATTCTTGCTGTCATGGGTGTCGAGGATCTACTGATCGTCAAGAGCAGGGACATGGGCGCAACATGCCTCCTGATTGCGGTATACACATGGATGTGGATATATTATCAAGATCAATCTTTTTTACTTGTTTCGCGTGTTGAAGATTATGTTGATAAGACCGGGAATCCAAAAACGCTTTTTTGGAAAATGGACTTCATTATTGATAACCTTCCCCATTGGTTGAAGCCGAAAGGATATGATGGAGGCCCAGGGGGCAAGCATCGGCATTCCATGCACGCCGAGAATCCGGAGACCGGGGCTGTTATTGATGGCGAGTCTACGAATAAGCGTGTAGCTCGTGGCGACAGACGAACTTCGATAATGCTTGACGAATTTGCCGCGGTTGAGACGGGCACAAGCGTCCTGTCTGCTACCCGAGACGCGACGAATTGTAGAATTTTCAATTCAACACCAGAGGGAATAAACAACGCTTTTTTTGATATCCATGAAACAAATATCAGGAAGCTCAGGCTTCACTGGACGTCTCATCCCTTGAAAGCTGTCGGCCTATATTCAAAGGATGGTGGGTCTTATGTTGCCGTTGACACGGATTATTGGGGGGAAATAAACGATCCACGCAGCGAAATGGAGCGGTATGATAGGATGATTCTGGATCGGGGGGTTCCGTTACCGGATGACAAGGAGCGCAGTCCATGGTATGCTAATGAGTGTGCGAGGGCCGGCAGTGCGCAAGAGATTGCGCAGGAATTAGACATTGACTTCTTGGGGTCTGGCCATCAGTATTTCAGTCCCGATGCCATTGCTAAGGCGATTCGTAACTACGCTCGACCGCCCACTCTTGTTGGGGACCTTGAATATGATGACCTCACGGCCGAACCGATTCGATTCAGGGAGAATCCAGGAGGGAAGCTTAAACTTTGGTTTTTTCTTAATCGAAATGGGGAGCCTACGATTGAGGGGCGGCCAGTGATGGGGGTTGATGTATCTGCCGGAACCGGGGCATCGAATTCGGTTATTGCTGCTTGGAATTCCATCACCATGGAGAAGATTGCGCAATACACTAATGCGCATATTCGTCCGGAACAATTTGCCAAGCAAGCTGTTGCTATTGCGAGGTGGGTTGGCAAGGCTTTTATGATTTGGGAAGCCCAGGGTGTTGGTCGACAGTTTGGTAGTCGTGTTATCGATTTGAGTTATCGTAACATTTACTATCGCAAACGAAATGAGGCTATATGTGGCGCAGTGTCAGACATCCCTGGTTGGGCGAGTACCAAGGAGGGGCGGAATCAGTTGCTTGGGAATTATCGAGCGATGGTGGAGGATGGGGATTGTGTTAACCGCGATCGGCAGTCACTCGAAGAGACTCTGGAATATGTCTTCGGCCCTGATACGTATCCGGTGCACGCTAGATCGAATGATAAAAAAGACCCGAGCGGAGCGAAAACAAATCACGGTGATCGTGTGTTCGCTGATGCCTTAGCGATGAAAGCCTTAGGCGAACGGACCCAGCAACCAGCAAGTACGAAGCCCGAGGTTCCTTACGGTTGTCTTGCGTGGCGCAACGAGAGGCGTGAGGAAGCGAATCGTGCAAAAGAAGATAATTTAGGACCTGAATGGAACTGAGGGAGACAATATGGCGGAAATCAACCCACTGAATGAAAAATCTTTCGATAGGTTACATAAGAGCATCGTCTGGTCGCAGCGGCAGTTGAAATTTCCGCGACGAGAAAGAGTGAGTGTCGTCAGGGAGTTCATCGGGACTCATCACTCTGAACGCGGGGCAGTTCTTGCCCAGCCCGTGAATATGAATAAACTTGCTGTTGATATCTACCGCAGACAACTCGTGCCGAAGTCTCCTCGCGCAATGATTACGACCATGGAGTCGAGTAAGCGGCCTGCTGCTGCTAATTTCGAGCTTGCTCTGAATCAGATTCCAAAGGAGATTGATCTCACTACCACCTTGCGTCGGTTCGTTACTGAGGCGTTGTTCTCTGTCGGGGTAGTCAAGGTTGGCCTGCACACTGTGGGTGAGGTCATGGGCTTTGCCTACGGGAAGCCATTCGTCGATCTCATTACCATTGACGACTTTTTCTTCGATATGACTGTGAAGTATTGGAGCGAATGTTCGTATGAGGGTAATGATTACTGGATTGATTTCGACATGGCGAAGGAAGCGAAGTGGATCAAGAAGAATGTTCGTGATGATCTGGAGCCAGATGAATATACGATCTTGGGTACTGAAGGCGAGGATCGTACGGAAGGCATTCAGCAAGCAAGTAATCCGGAAGTTTTCCACGACAAGGTTTGGGTCAGGGATGTTTGGCTTGAACGTGAGAAATTGCTTGTGACTTACGGCATACGAGACCAGAAGGTCTTTCGTGTTATTGAGTGGGATGGCCCGGATCACAGCCCATATTATAAGCTTGGTTTCACTGACGTCCCCGGGATGATTCTCCCCCTGGCCCCGATTTCGGTATGGCGCGATTTGAATGAGCTTGGGAATACCTTGTTCAGGAAAATTGCGAAGCAAGCTACGGATCAGAAATCTGTTTCAGGATTTGGTGGTGGGGACGAGGAGGGGGCCTTGGCCTTCAAAAATGCAAGAGATGGCGATGGCATCACATATACTGGTCCGCCGCCCGTGATACTGTCTGCCGGTGGTGTTGATCCCCAGGGTCTCGCGACGTATCTTCAGGTGCGTGATCTGAGTTCCTACTTTGCTGGTAACATTGACAGCTTAGGCGGGTTGTCTCCGCAGACTCAAACAGTTGGACAAGATAAGCTCTTGAGTGAGGCGGCCGGGGCACAGATGCGTGACATGGCCGACAGTGTGGTCAAGGCATCGAATGCAATCTTCGAGGCACTTGCGTGGTACGAATGGCATGATCCGGTTTCCGAACGAACGCTTGAGAAACCGATTCCTGGTACAGATTTGTCGATCCCAGTGCAATGGGACAGTGAGTCTCGGCAAGGTGATATCAAGCTCTTCGACATGAAGATCGATGCTTATTCATTACAGGATGATTCGCCGGGAATTCGATTGCAGAAGCTTGGCATGCTTATTCAGAATTATGTCATGCCGTTGGCCCCGATGATTGACCTGGAAGGCGGAACAATCAACTCGCAAAAGATTCTGGAAACTGCTGCGAAGCTTGCGGACTTCCCGGAATTGAATGAGTTTGTTACGTGGGTGAATCCTGCTCCAATCGCGAAAGCTGGACAGAAGCCGACTGCGCCGGCCAACACAAGTCGGGAGTACGTTCACTCCAGCCGGCCGGGCATGAGCAGGGAGGGGGCGTCCGCAGTTATGCAGCAAACGCTTATGGGTGGAAGAGTGCAAGGTGCCCAGGAGCAAGGAGTTGCAGATCGTGGCCCAGCTTAGGGCTACGGTTTTTATACGTGGCATACCACGTGTGTGGTATACTGAAGGGCATGCCTGGAGAGATGCGAATTTGTACAAGGTGCGACCAAGTCAGATCGATGGTCGATTTTCGTCATAACCCAAATCCGCTTTTGAATGGAGATCACGAGAGGAGATTTATTTGCAAGGAATGCGAGAGGTCTGAACTTAATCGCTTTTTTATGTCACTTCGCGCAAGCAGGGCTGCGGCAAAGCGCAAGGGGCACATTCCATGTACTGCATCGGCATGCGAGATTGAGAAAACTTTCACGGGCCGATGTGAGATTTGCACTCTGGCCGAGGAGAGTTTGAATAGGAAATTGCATCTTGACCATGACCATGGGACTGGCGAATTTCGCGGGTGGTTGTGTGGGAATTGCAACATCGGCATTGGATTGCTTGGCGATACCAGAGAGAAACTTCTTCGGGCCGTTGTTTATCTTGACGAGTAAAGTTGCTATGCCTACATATTGCTTTTCCGATGAAGATGGTTGTGTGATTGAGCGAACCTTTCCGAGGGATGCTATACCTGAATCTATCTTCGATTCCAGGCATGGCCGCATGACACGTGATTACCGTGCTGAAAATGTTCAGAGTGTGGTTGCCGCTGTGCGAGATAAGCCCCAGGGATGGCCTATGACTTGCGTAGGTTCCGGAGTGAATGCCAATCAGGCAGGGGAGCTTCGAGAACACTTCAAGAAGCATAGCGTGAGTGTGGATGTGACCAGCGATGGCGATCCGATCTATACCAGTGCAACCCATCGCCGAAAGGCTTTGAGATGTCGAGGAATTCGTGACAACGCTTCCTTTTGTTGAAGAGAGAAGAAATGCCAATCAGCGATCAACTTGAAAAAGAAATCGAAGAAGCTGTCGAGAATCTCAAACCGGACTCGGAAGGGAATACTGGCAAGTCTGGTGATGAAGAGGTGGCAACTAGCAAAGGTCAGGAAGATGATGGGTCGATTGGTTCGGGCGACACCGAAGATTCGACGGGCGACACTGACGGAGATGAGGGTGAGACTCTCGAAGATGAAGGTGGCGAGCAGGTCGAAGACAGCGACGAAAAGCAAGAGGAAACGTCAGATACAATCAGCGATTTCGTTTTGGAGAAAGCTGTTAAGGTAGGCGTCCCCCTTGACGATGCGAAGAATTTTCCTAACGAAGATGCGCTCCTGAGAGTTGTTGCTACTCTGGAGAATCAATATGCCCAGTCTTCTCAATTGAGGGAAGAAATTACGAAGGCGAAGGATGCCGTCGCTAAGGAGCCAATCAAAAAGGCTGTAGATTCCTTGGCCGATTTGCCTGAGTTGGATTCAGAAAATGTTGAGCCTGAGGTTATCAAGATTCTGAGTGTGCTGAGGGATGAGATTACTAACCAGCGGAAGGAACTTCAGGATCTCAGAGAGCATCAGAACGATGCGGTAAACTTGAATCAACAAGCTGCGGCACATGAGGTTGAGCAGTGGTTCGATAAGGAAGTAGCGGATCTCGGGGACGATTTCTCCGAAGCCCTGGGAACTGGCGGACGCGGTTCGCTAACCCCGGGAAGTTCGCAATTTGCGAAGCGCGAGGAAATCGCGCGAACCATGGCAGTCACCTTGGCTGGCCACCAGGCGATGGGGACAGAACCCCCGTCTCGTGAGGCAGTGTTTCAGGCGGCTGCGCGGGTTGTCCTTCATGACGAATTCGCAAAGCGGGGCAGTAAGAAGGTTGCTGGTAAGCTGAAGGCTCGTTCGAGTCAACATCTCCAGAGACCTTCTGGACAAACATCAACAAACTCACAATCTCCAGAGGAAGAAACTGCGGAGTTGCTTGACAAAAAGTACAAAATGTAATAGCATCCGCTGTTGATTGCGATTGGGGAAGGGGGCACTACTTTGGGACTTCAATATAGTGAGATCGATGATGCTGTGAATACCACTCAGCAAAATCTGGTCAAACGCGGCGCTTTCGTTGACATGCAAACGGACCTTACCGACCATGTATTGGTTCGCGAGCTTTGGAAAGGTCGGCAGAAGAAGTTCGTTGGCGGTAATGACTGGCGCTTTGATGCGCAAATCGACCACAACTATTCCGCTGGGCCTGTCGAGTTGTATGGCACTGATGGCACAAGCCTGACTGATACGATGATTAACGGAAAAATCAGCCCGCGTCATATCGGTGCTCATTACATCTACGACCAGAGAGAGCCGGACTTCCAGCGCGGCGGTCTTGCGATTGTCGACTACGTCAAGACGAAGTACGTTGGGATGATGGTTTCGTTCTTCGAGTATCTTGAAGCCGCTGGGTGGTCTAAGCCGACCACCGATGCGGACACGCTGACACCTTTTGGTGTGGCTTATTGGGTGACCCCTGGAACTGATGGTCAAGAGGGATTCTATGGTCTGAATCCTTCAGGTTTTTCCTCGGGTCGTGCTGGTATTAGTTCCAGCACCTATGCCCGTTGGGCGAACTGGTACGCCGATTATGATGCTGTTGAGAAGCAGGATCTTATTCGCAAGATGCGAACCGCCCATAGGAACATCCAATTCCGCAGTGTGGTTTCTCACGCGGAACCTGTTGTGGGCGGGATGCGAAATGGCATCTACACTGTTGACTCCGTGATTGGTCTCATGGAAGAGTTGCTTGAGAATCAGAATATGAATCTCGGCAACGATCTTGCGAGTAAGGACGGACGTACGCTCTTCAAGAGCACTCCGGTAACTTACGCGCCGAAGTTGGATGCGAACACGGACTATACCGACCCGGTTCTTATGCTGGATTGGAAATGGCTCACGTTCGGCGTCTTGGCCGGCTGGGAAGATGAATTGACCCCGCCGTACATGGTGCCGAATAAGCATCTTGTCCGCAGAGTGGATAAAGATGTTACGGTCAATATGCTTTGCACTAACCTGCGGAAGCAAGCTCTCATGTCGAAGACGTAGGCAGATTGCGGCCTGCATTTTGATAACAACTGCATTCACCCACAAGGAATTAAGATATGTCTTCCGCCGCTCTCAATGCTCATGAAAAAGTTCATGACACTATCTCGAAGTGGGTTTGGTTCGAGGGAACCACCGCACTTCTTCAAGGTCAGGCTGTTTGCTATAACTTCGATTATGGTACAGCCACCGCCGACGACGCTCGTCGGTTCAGTCGTGTTGAAGTTCCGTCTGTTACTAATTCGCTGTATTTTGCTGGTGTCTGCGCTCGTAATTATGCAGCGGTGACTCCGGGACCTCGGATGATCGAGATTTTCGTGCCTGGTTCGGTATGCAATGTGCTTTCGCGAGCAAGTACCACGCTCGGCGCGGGTCGGCTCACGTTCGAGATTACGGCGAGCGTCTCTACGAATGGTACGTTCAAGTTTGAGGGAATGGAGGGCGAAGGGTCCTGTGTTCCTTTGCAGACAGTAGATCGTTCCAGCACCGCCGGCCTCTGTATGGCGCGGCTCGATCCTCCGGGGCGTCCTTCTGGTGGGTTCGAGTCGGTCCAGTTGGTTGACCAGGCTGCCTTCGTGGCGATGGCTTGGGGAACGACTGGCCTGATTGGCGCGGCCCTCACGAACGCTAACGCGACGGAGACGCTGATTGCCGGCACAGTAAACGGGCAGCGTAAGCGATTCTTGATTATCACGACTGAAATCACGACGAATGACGCAGTGATTACGATTACGAATGGTCGTTCTCATGCACTCGCCGATACGTCGCTTGAGAGTGTCACCTTTACTGCTGCGGCAAGTCTCGCAACAAGTATTACGCTTGAGTGGACTGGCGGATGGATGGTGACCGGAGCTTCCGAAACCCAACCCGTGATTGCGTAACCGAATGAGGTCACGTCCGGGGCAGCCGTGATCTTTAGACAGGACCGCCGTTATCTCTTCGCGGCGGTCCTGTCGATAATTTTGGAGATTTAAATTGGCAGAGTCGGCTCTATCAATCGGCTATCCGGAACTACGCAAGGCCGTTGGCTACTTCCTCGGATACGGACAGTCCGTCTCCGATTGGAGTTCTGATACTGATAAGTCCGCTCACGTCGAGGACGCGGTCCAGTCTGGCGTTAGGAACGTCTACTACACCGCCGGTACGGACAGGTCGGTCATCGGCTATGAGTGGTCCTGGCTTCGCCCTACAACCACGCTGTCTATCTACGCATCCTACGCTACCGGTACCGTCACGATAGTCAGTGGGGTCGTTACCCTGGACAGCGGAACGTGGCCTTCGTGGGCCGCCGCCGGGGAGTTGGTGATCGACAGTGTTGAGTACCCCGTGGACACTAGGGACGGTGATACGCAAATAACACTTGACGACACGTCGCTCGATGCGGATGCTGAGACGACCTACAGTTTGGTCCAGTCTGATTACGATTTCCCCGATGATTTCGGAAGGATTGTTGGGTTGTTTAATTTCCCAACCGACGAGCACAGGCTCTCTATAGAGTGCGTTCCGATTGGTGTATTGCTAGCCAAGAGGGCAAGTTCAAGGGTGACTTCACCGCCGCTGTTCTATGCTACTCGCTACAAGACTACCACTGGTGTAACAGGCCAAAGGCAGGAGGTCCTGTTCTATCCAGACTCAGATCAGGATTTTGTTCTGCTGTATGAATACGAGGCGTATCAGTTTGCGTTGTCTGACAGCTTCCCGTATCCTCTCGGTGGAATGCAGCTTGCTGAGTTGTATAAGGCGTCGTGCATATCTGTTGCGGAAAGGATTTTCAACGACGAGACTGGGATTAGGACGCAGCATTTCAACATGTTATTGATAGACGCAGTTGCTCGTGATCGAAAGCGAAGCGCACGTTCATTCGGTAACATGGGGGACCGTGAAACAGCCCACTACCATCCGTTTCGTCGGGGGTATACTGGGG
>SDBT01004129.1_pt1 | contig 24756 bp, 28 predicted proteins | sample 2277101 | NCBI WGS metagenome assembly SDBT01 (sample SAMN10404973, study PRJNA504765) | marine sediment metagenome | isolation source: marine sediment core GS10_PC15, 103 cmbsf | place: Arctic Ocean: Southern Knipovich Ridge | collected 2010 | reverse complement strand
GTATGACAGACTATCCAAAACGGGAGCAATTAATGATCCGAGTCGAGGGTTTGACCAAAGATTATGGACCGCACCGGGCGATTGACGATTTGACTTTTAACGCTGAAGAGGGCGAGATCCTGGGGTTTCTCGGTCCTAACGGTGCCGGTAAAACGACAACGATGCGAATATTATGCGGTTACATGCCGCCGACTCTGGGTAAAGCCGAGGTGAGCGGGTATGACGTCGTGGACCAGTCACTCGAAGTGCGCCGAAGAGTCGGTTATATGCCTGAAACGGTGCCACTATATCCCGATATGACCGTGTTTGATTATCTTAAATATATGGCAGACTTGCGGCATTTGAAGAATGTGGAAGACCGCGTTGATGGTGTGATAGAAAAAATGAATCTGGAAAAGCGGTCTAGCAGCTATATATCCAGTCTTTCTAAAGGTTTGCGGCAGCGAGTGGGATTAGCTCAGGCTATAATCCACGATCCGGAAGTGTTGATCCTGGATGAGCCCACGATTGGTCTGGATCCGGCTCAGATTATTGAAGTGCGAAACCTTATCCGAGAGCTTGGTCGGGAGCACACCGTCCTGCTTTCTACCCATATCTTATCTGAAGCCCAACAGGTCTGCAACCGGGTGATAATCATCAATAACGGTAAGATCGTCGCTGTTGATACACCCGAAAGGCTGCAGGCGCGCCTTACAGGTGCTCGGCGTGTTTCTATTCAAGTGGGGGGAGATTCGGATGGCTTGGAAGAGGCGCTCAAAAAAATTCCAGGTATTGCACATATAAATACTAATGTGGATGGGAATATTGAATTCGAAACGATCCCTGGGCAGGATCCAAGACCAGAAGTTGCCAAGACAATCGTTTCTGCCGGATATGATATGTTGGAAATGCGACCGGTTGGAATAAGTCTGGAAAATGTTTTCCTGCAATTAACACGTGATGAACCCTCTCATCCAGAATCTCCAGAAGATGAACCCATCGATGATGAAAAAGGGGTTGAATAAAAAGGAAATTTAGCTAATGAGAAATATTTGGATCATTGCGAGTCGTGAGTATAAACAGTATTTTTCAAGCCCAGTAGCCTATATGATCGCTTTTGTACTGTTACTAGTGTTGGGGATTTTCTTCTTTTTGAATTTACAGGTGACAGCATTTCAACCAGGCTTTGTGCCTGGCGTGGAGGTCTTTCTGGCTCCTTTAGCGACCATGCTGGTAATGATTACCCCGGCAGTGACTACCAGATTACTGGCTGAAGAAAAACGACTAGGAACGATTGAACTACTTTTAACTGCTCCTGTTCGTGATTGGGAATTGGTCATAGGTAAATGGTTGGGTGGATTTTTGTTTTTGCTCACAATAGTCGCCATCACAATAATTTTCCCGCTGATGTTGAACCAGCTTGTAGAACCTGGCATCGATCAGGGTCCGGTTATTAGCGGTTACATCGGCATTGTCCTGCTATGCGCAGCATTGGTCGGGATTGGTGTGGCGATATCTTCATTGTTCAGCAATCCAATAGCTGCTTTTGTCACCACTCTGGGAGTGTTCGTATTCCTGTGGTGGATTTTGGATCCCATAACACGTGTAATGGGACCGGCGGGAAGTGGAATTGATCTGATTAGATACTTAAATTTTAGTGATCATTTCTTTGCAAATCTGTTTCGGGGCGTGATAGATCTCGGGGATATCATCTTTTATCTAAGCGTAACAGCACTATCGCTGTTCTTAGGAACAGTTTCGGTCGAGATGGGAAGGTGGCGATAATGAATCCAAAATGGCGACGTTTTGCCCCCATCGGGTTGTATCTGGCTTTGGTGGCTGTCTTAGCGGCGATCACATTTTATTTTGTGCAGCGTGAATGGAATTTGTACTTACAAATTAGCTTGGTCTTAATTGTAATTGGATTAGCAATCTATGCAATTCTAGATCCAGATGGAATGAGAAAAGCGCTCACTGGTCGACAGGCTAAATACGGCAGCAACGTGCTGTTATCAGGCGCTGCATTTATCGGTATCCTGATAGTTATTAATTATATGGCTTATCAAAATCCTGTAAGAAAGGATTTGACTGAAGATCAAGTACATACCCTGGCGCCGGAAACGCTTGCAACCCTGGATGAACTGGATTCAGAAGTAATGGCGTTGGCATTTTACACACCTCGGATAGGATCGGATCAGGCAAAAGATCTACTGGAGCAGTATAAATTAAACGCTGAGGGTAGTTTTGATTATAGATTTATCGATCCAGATGCCGATCCGATTGCTGCTGAACAGGCAAAGATCTCACGCGATGGCACGGTTGTGCTGCGGATGGACGAGCATCAAGAGGTTTTAACGATGGTGAATGAACAGGAATTAACCGGCGCTTTGGTGCGCTTGTTGAATCCTGAGGAGCGGAAAGTTTATTTCCTGACCGGTCATGGTGAGTACAGCCCTGAGGATACAGGGGAAGCAGGTTATTCGCAGGTAAAACGGACCCTGGAAAGTAAGAATTACGCGGTCGAAACGTTGAACTTATTGACGGTAGACCAGATCCCTGAAGATGCGAGTGTGATTCTGGTTGCCGGTCCGAGCAAACCAGTTTCCCCGGCTGAGGTAAAAAAGATAAGTGAATATTTGGAGGGTGGTGGCGGGCTGTTCGTGATGCAGGAACCGCTGCCCGCGACTGACTTCGGAGACGAACCCGATCCGCTGGCTGATTATATAGCTGAGATATGGGGGATCATTCTTGGCGATGATATAATCATCGATTTAGCATCTACACAACCCTATGCCCCGTTTGCTGCAGAGTATGCTCCTCATTCCATAACGGCAAAATTTGAAAGGTTGACTTCGCAATTCCCTACAGTACGGACAGTACGAGTGCAAGATTCTGTGAGTGGAATCAGTCAGGTTGAGATTGTAAAAACAGGACCTCAATCGTGGGCGGAAGAAGACCTGGATTTAGTTGTGGACGATCCTCAAGGAGCAACTTTCGAAGAAGGTCAAGACACACCAGGACCACTTTCCATTGCTGCTATTGGGGAAAATTTCGGAACGGAAAGCCGGTTGGTCGTTTTCGGCGATTCCGATTTTGCCAGCGACGCGAATTTTTACGCGTATGCGAATGGAGATTTGTTCATCAATTCTTTTGATTGGGCTGCAGGGCAAGAAGATCTAATCAATCTAACCCCAAAGCCTGCAACTCAAAGGATAATGATACCGCCGCAGCAAATTACGATGAATCTAATCCTTTTAAGTACCGTGATTATTTTACCTGGGATGGCGCTGTTAGCGGGCTTCTTTGTTTGGTTCCAGCGACGTCAAAGGGGATAAGGTCATGGTCAGGCGTACTACATGGATCGTCCTGGTAATATTCGTGGGTTTACTGGCATTTAGCCTTTATTGGCAAAATAGAAACAAAAACAATCAGGTAGAAGTCACACCTTCACCAGTTGTTCAATCGTTGCTAGATATTAAATCAGAAGAGATTTCGACTCTACGAATTGAAGATGAAGGAGGGAGAGCAGTTGAATTTAAGCGCGTTGAAAGAAACGAATGGATTCTCGTAATTCCAAAGTCGGAAGCAACTGACTCTAATGCCGTCGATGGGATGGTGAACCAACTTATTTCATTACATGTAATATCTACAATCGATCCGGCGCCGCCTGATGACGCGACTGGTCTGAAAAATCCGGAGTATCAAATCAATTTGCGATTAAAAGACGGGCGCCAGATGATCATCAATGTTGGGGTTCAAACAGCGACCGGAAGTGGTTATTATGTAAAAATGGATGATGGTTTTGTGAAAGTTGTTGACAAGTTCGGATTGGAAACCGTTACAAATTTGATTTACCAACCACCAGTTCTACTCTTGTTTACTGGAATGCCGACATCATTGGTCACGCCACAACCATAAATTTGAAATTGGGTATTGATTTTAGAGGGAAAAAGGTGTATTCTGATAAATGATAATTTGGAATCATATCGAACACAGAAGTTGGAGTTTGTATGATTGATGAAAAGCTGTTAGATAAAATTGAAGAGCAGGAACAGAATCCAGCTATTGCTAGATTGATCGAGTTGGGACGTCAAAAATCCTTTGTCACGATTGATGACATTCTGGCGTTGTTTCCGGATGCGGAACAAGATGTCGATCAACTTGAAGAAGCGTTTTCTGCCCTTCTAAGCGCTGGAATACCCTATATTGATGACCATACATTAGGCGATCCCAGTGATGAAGATTTGATAGAGGAGGAAGAAACAGAAGAAGATGGACGCCGGGAAATTGCCGTTGAAGATAATTACCTGGCGAACATTGATACAGATGATTCGATTGGTCTCTACCTCAAAGAAGTCGGACGAGTACCTTTACTCACAGCAGAGCAAGAAGTTGAACTGGCTCAAAGGATTGAACGAGGTCGTCTTGGACGGGAGGAATTGGCAAAAGGGAACGTGCGTCCCAGAAGGCGCCAGGAACTGCAGCTTTTTATTGAAGATGGCTGGGCAGCTCGCGAGCACTTAATTACTGCAAACTCCCGCTTAGTGATCAGTGTTGCGAAGAAGTATATGGGACGGGGGGTTCCTTTCCTGGATTTAATCCAGGAGGGTAATATCGGGTTAATACGTGCTGCAAAGAAATTCGATTACCGTCGTGGGCATAAATTCAGCACATATGCTACCTGGTGGATTCGCCAGGCAGTCACACGTGCAATTGCAGACCAAGGGCGGACTATTCGGGTACCCGTCCATATGGGAGACCAAATTAATAAACTCTTACGCACCCAACACCAATTAACCCAACGGTTGGGACGTGATCCGACGGTTGAAGAATTAGCAGATGCGTTGGAGATTCACCCGCAAAAAATTGAAAATATGATCCAGGTTGCTCGAAGACCTTTGTCACTCGAATTACCTACTGATGATGAAGAAGACTCAGTATTAGGTGATTTCATTAAAGATGAAGAAGTTTCAGCCCCTGACGACTCCGCGACATACAATTTGCTGCGGGAGCATTTGGACTTGGTGCTGGAGGGACTGCCCCCTCGTGAAGTCCGAATTTTGCAACTGCGTTATGGTTTAACGGATGGGCAGGCATACACTCTAGAAGAGGTGGGGCGTAAAATGGGAGTAACGCGGGAACGTGTGCGCCAGATCGAAGCCCAAGCTCTCAACCGGCTGCGTCATCCCTCTATTCGCCGTAAACTGCGCGAATATTTAGGGTGAACGATTGACGATTATCGAAGGCATTGATAGCCAGTCCGGTGTTTTTCCAGGCAAGAAGCTTTCCGAATATACTGCCGGAAGGCTTTTTCATTTCAGGTATGAATATGTGTTTGAAACCGTCTTCAATATGAAGTATTGTCGATTAGTAATTGTGCCTCGAGGGGTCTAGGAAGAATGAATTACCGACGCGTTACAGTGTCACTAGGAGCTGTACTTCTTCTTTCGATCCTCATCTTAGTTGGTCTCACCTGGGTAAATTACCGATATACAGCCCAGAATCAGACCATGAATAAATTCTTACCTCGTTGGGCGGGTACACGATTTTTAATGATGAAAGGGTGGAGCCCATATAGCCAACAGACAACTGATGAAATTCAACAGATGGCATACGGTCGGTCAGCCCGGTCGGGTGAGGATCGTGGGTATTTTGTATATCCTTTGTATTCAAGTTTAATCTACGCGCCATTTTCGTTGACTGATGATTACGCTTTAGCCAATGCACTCTGGATGACATTACTGGAGTTATCAATCGTCGCCATCTTTGTGATCAGTCTTTCACTAAGTCAGTGGCGTCCATCTCCCCTACTACTTATATTCTTATTAATCTTCACCGCGCTCTGGTATCACACATTGCGCCCAATTCTCAGCAGTAATGCGTCAATTTTGAGCGTGTTATTTATAGTTCTTGCACTACTGGCGATCCGTTCAAATTTAGACGCGCTGGCAGGAATATCCCTCGCTTTAGCGAGCATAAAACCTCAGATGGTACTTATCTTATATATTTTTATCTTGATTTGGGCTGTCTCCACCCACCGATGGACCATAATTTGGAGCCTTCTAGGATTCCTGGTTTTATTTATCGCAGCGGGAAGTCTATTAGTTCCAAATTGGATTGTTGATAATGTCCGGCAGGTAATCCGCTTCAGCGAATTGAATTTTATCAGTACACCCGGAGCGATTATTGCTTATTGGCTGCCAGGAATTGGAAGACAGGTTGGGTGGGCGCTGACAGGTATTATGGTGGGAGTATTATTAATTGAGTGGCGTCATTCATTAGGTAAGGAATTTCGGTGGTTCTATTGGACCGTTTTGCTGACCCTTGTTATTAATAACCTAATTGGAATATACACAACATTGGAAAATTACATTGTTCTTTATCCAGCGATAATCCTGATATTTGCATTATTGGATAAACGTTGGGGTAGTTTTGGTCGAGGGTTGATTATTCTATTAATTTTGATAATAACGGTGGGGTTATGGGGAATACTATTAAACACAGCCAATAAGGGTTCTCAGCCTGATTTGGATCCAATAATATTCTTTTTTATGCCGTTATTAACGTTGTTTGGGTTGTATTGGGTTCGCTGGTGGGCAATACGTCCGATGCGATTACCCTTAGAGGAATTTGCTGAACGATTTGGATAATACCATTGCTTTTTGCAGGATTAAAACCTATAATCAGATAATTGAAATTATAAAAATAAAACATCCTTTACAAAGTTCGATATCTATTTTCAAAATTCTTGACTATAATTTTGAAAAATATTCGGAACGGGAGGAGGACAACCTTCGTGTCTTTTGATCCAAATGAATCTGGTCAAGGTCTTGTTGAATATGCATTAATTATCATCTTGGTGGCGATTATTGTATGGGTTATTATTGCCTTACTTGGTCCATGGATTGGTGATTACATAAATGATTTCTTACAATCCATATAACTGCTCATAAGAATTTTAACTGCAAGGAAACAGAAAAACTCAAAAGCAATCGCACAGCCAACTGATGCCCAATGTCTCGACAGATAAATAGTGAACGTCCAGCTTATCGTCTGTATAAACTGGCTTGGGTTGGATTGGACTGGTTATTTCCACCCCATTGTGGGGGATGTGATGCTCCTGGCTCCAGATGGTGCATTAATTGCCAGCAAATAACACAAATAATTCCGGTTACTACATGCCAGCGATGTGGTCGAGTTCAAAGTTCAATGGGGGTATGCCTCAGTTGCCTGACATCTCCGCCTGCTTATGAATCGTTACGATCATGGGCTTTTTTTGAAGGTCCAATAAGAAGTGCGGTACACAGATTAAAATACTATGGAGATATGACTTTAGGGGAAATTTTAGCCAGACCAATGGTAAGTATTATCCTTGAATCAGGGTGGAAACCGGATTTACTCGTACCTGTACCCCTGGGAGCAGCCCATCAATCACAACGGGGATATAATCAGGCGGCTCTGTTAGGGCGACCGGTCGCACTGGCAAATGGCATAAACTACAGTACGAGGGCACTTCACAAGGTTAGAGAAACTCTTACACAGGTAGGTCTTAAATATTCTGAACGATTTCAAAACGTGGCTGATGCGTTTAAAGCTGAATCAAAGATTGTTTCAGAGAGAAATATAGTCGTGGTGGATGATGTTACAACCAGTGGGGCGACGATGGAAGCATGCGCGGTTGCTTTGAGGGCTGCAGGAGCTCGAAATATTTACGGGCTAACATTAGCACGATCAAGTTATCAGATGGGTGGTAATATTGTCGGAAACTACTGGTAATCAAAACTGGGAAATAGATACGCGAATAGAAATACAGATATTAAATTCTGATCGAATAAGAACTATCTAGAAATTGGATTAAGAAAAAAATTTAGGAGGAAGATAATGACATTAGACGTCGAGATTTATGGAAGAAACATGGAGATCACAGACAGAATTGGTGATTATGTCGAGAAAAAAGTCTCGAAATTGGATCGCTATTTATCTGGTATTGAGGAAGCGCGCGTGGATTTATCATACATCCAATCTGCTCGCAGTGCATCTGACCGACACGTCGCGCAGATCACGGTCAGTGGGAAGGGTTTCATTTTACGTGCAGAAGAGCGCTCGGATGACATTATTGCGGCAATAGATATCGCCATAGATAAAATCCAACGCCGCATAGAACGGTATAAGGGCAAACACTATCGGGGAAGAGGAGATGGCAGATCAGCGTCTGAAGTGGTATTGTCACCAATTGAGGACGAAGAAGAGAGCGGTGATCTGGGACCAGCGATTGTACGCCGGAAACATTTTATGTTGTCTCCGATGGATGAATTCGAAGCGCTTGAGCAGATGGAATTATTAGGTCACCAAAGCTTCTTCATCTTTTATAATGCGAATACGAATAATGTTAATGTACTTTACCGGAGGAGAGACGGAAATTTCGGTTTAATCGAACCTGAGATTGGCTAATTGAATAGGTTTCAGGTTGTCTGAGGGAAAAATGGTCATGAAAGAGGACGCGTTAAAAGAACCAACAGGTTTACTATCTGAAGATAATATGGATCAGGAAAGCATTCGACAAGCGATCAGGAATCTGCTTACAGCTGTTGGCGAGAATCCTGAGCGGGAAGGTTTACGCCGTACACCAGATCGAGTTGCACGAATGTACGGTGAGTTGTTGGAGGGCTACCGGCAGGACCCACATGCGCTAGTTAATGACGCATTGTTTGAAGTCAAATATGATGAGATGGTTTTGGTTCATGACATTGAATTTTACAGCTTATGTGAGCATCATATGCTGCCATTCTTAGGGCGCGCCCATGTAGCTTACCTGCCAAGGAATAAGGTTCTAGGTCTGTCGAAAATTCCACGGATTGTCGATATGTTCGCCAGGCGGTTGCAGGTTCAAGAGCGTATGACGCGTCAAATCGCGGAATGTATTGATGAATTGTTAAATCCACTTGGTGTGGCGGTCGTTATTGAGGGGTTGCACCTTTGTGCAACTATGCGTGGTGTGAAAAAACATGATGCCCGTATGACCACTTCCGCTATGTTGGGCGCATTTCGTAATAGCCTCGCCACTCGTGAAGAGTTCTTAGCGAATATTGCCCGCGGATCTAATCCGATACTATAAGTAAATATGCGGTCTGATTTGGCATAACATAATGCGGCAATACTAATTGCATGCATAAAATAATGCTGGCATAAATTAATGCTAGCTTTGAGGCAGGATATCAGGACGGGGGACAATATTAGACGTGTTTGCCAGTCGCTGGGCGGTATGTTTTAAGTTACCCTCGCTGTCTTGAGATTTGAGGTCTGGTAGAAGTTCGGCAACAGGTACAGCCAGGTAAGCCTCTTCCCAGATTAAAGGCTCGAGAATTTTTTGATCCCAAGTTAAAACATCAATATCGATCGGTCTTGGAGCGTTTTTATTTTGCGAGCGAATGCGTCCTAAACGTGCTTCAATCGGACGGATTATCTCGTTCTTTAAAATTTCGAGAGTTAAATCTGTATACGTTAACAAAGCTGCGTTAACGAAATTGGGACCTGATGTTCCTACAGGTGGTGTGTCCCAGGCCCTTGAAATTGATTCAAGGAAAAGAAATTTCCTTAATAAGGCAATCGCCCTGGGTATATTGGTTTCGGGATTGATATTTGAACCAAGACCGAGACAGACTTGTACCTCTTTTCGTGACATCATTTTGAGTGAGTGCGTTCGATTTCAACCCCAACCGATTCTGAGAATCTCACAGCACCTGGTTTTTCAACGCGCACGCGAACTTTCTCTACACCTGGGTATTCCAGGCAAATTTCTGCCAGGTCAGATGTTAATGCTTCAACAGTGAAACGCTCTGCAGTTTCGGCATGTTTAATGACTTTTTTAGCGACAGTCCTGTAATTTACACAATCTCTAATATCGTCACTTTGACCCGCTTTTCTGATATTTGTGAAAAGGATGATGTTGATTAAAATCTCTTGGGGCTTTTCACGTTCCCAGTCTTTTATTCCTATTATTCCCCTGGCAGTTAAGTTTTTTATCAATACCTGGTCCATGTTTTGTTGATCCTTTTTATGATTATGTAGATCTGGAGGTTTTCGCCTATATACTAACTTAACTCCAATTTTTTTATTCCCCATAAACTGACCGCCAGGAAAATTAGGGCGATTAATTGTACAATCCGGATACCGCCGGGCAATAACGGGCTGTCTCCACGAAATGCTTCCAAGAATATAGATGCTCCTGCTGTGAGTCCAAAGAAACTTAAGAAATAAACTCCGGGAGAAGTGGAATTGAAGGTCTCCCTGCCTGGCCAGAGGATAAATAAGATCATTGCAGCGGCAATAAATTCATAGATTTGTGTCGTGTGACGATAAGCCCCCCATAATTCAATTCCCCAGGGGAGATTCGTAGGCATCCCGTAATGAGAACCGGACGATAAATGAGCGAGTGCTAGCGCGACCGAGAATACTGCCATTGCTGGAGTTAGTGCGTTTAAGGTGCACCAAAACGAAAGTCCCATACGACTTCCATAAATCAAAGCAGCCATGGTGGCGATGAACACCCCTCCCCACAGATACAACAGGCTGGGGTTGAGCGAAATAATGCTTACCGGTTTGGAGAGGAACGCATCAGGAAAACGTGCCACGTAAAAGAGGCGTGCGCCGATCACACCAGCAAGAATAGATATTATGACCAGATTGTAAATAATTTTGGATTCCACTCCATACCGCGGAGAATAGCGCTCAGTTAATGAGAGACCGAGCCATACACCCAGGAGGAGGACCAACCCGGGAACTTGAATTGCAAGAGGACCAATGTGTAAAATGGGCAGCATAATTGTGTAATAGTTTATTCGATAAGGGTTTTAATTCGACTGCGCAGAAGAGCTTCAGACATAGGTCCTCCGACCACAATTTCCTGGATGACACCTTCTCTGTTGATGAAAATCGAAGTTGGGAGGGCTTGTAAACGATATTGTTTTGATACACTACCATCCTTATCAAACAAGATAGTGAAAGTCAATCCCAAATCCTGTACGAAACCGATCGCATCTGCGGCATTATCCTGGCTGGTCGAATTGACTGCCAGTATTTCAAATCCATCATCTTTGTAGTCCTGGTATACGCGTTCCAACGCGGGCATTTCAGCTTTACAGGGTGGGCACCAGCTTGTCCACAGATTTATTAATACTGGTTGGCCGCGTAAATCCGACAGAGTGATGGTTTCACCCTCATTGGTTGTAAGACTGAAGTCGGGAGCCAGAAAACCTTTGTGCGGCGCTGAAGTTTCGGCTGCTGATACATGGCTGGGGTTAACTCTACTAAACCATATCAAAACAGCGCTGGCTGCCAACAATGTAATGGAAAATAATGTCCAGTGCTTTAAAATAAAAGTTTTCATAGATAATGGCCATTGTTAACTGCCAATGGTTGTCATTGTGGGCCACTACGTGGTTTACCAATGGTTGCCATTGTAAACTGCCAATGGTTGCCATTCCGTGGATTAACTAACAATGATGAGTGTAAAATGCAACATGGATGTTGTCAAGGAATCAGGAATAATTTTGGTTTCAAGATAAATAGTTGAATTCTGAGGAGGTTTATGGTGCTTGACAAATCAATCTTCATTGATATGATTGAAATACGATAGTCAAGAAGAAGCGTAAAAATGAGATCAGCAAAACTAAGACTGGTTTTTGTAGGTGGTTTAACGGTTGGGTTAGTATCTTTTGCCTGTATGACATTTTCTCAACCGGTTGGGCGGATTATTAATCCATCCGTTACACGACAACCTACGTTTACCAGGAGAATTGAATACAGTGGATCAATCGAAACCACTCCAAGTCCAGGGATTGAAACTCTCTCTCCGGTATCCACTGGGGATTCAAATCCGATTCCAAGTTCAACTTTTAACCGATATACAACACAGACGGTCCCTGTAGAGTCAGGTGACAATATATATCCGCCCCCCAGCAATGAAGAAACCACCGTTATACCTGCGAGGGCGGATTCTGGTCCTCAAAATCCTGCGTATCCTGCACCGAATACGACCATAATAGTAACAACGCCCACAACAGCAGGAAATGTACTCACATTAACCCCCACTACACCTTTCCCATATACCCTTACACCACAATATGACACTACTCCAGTGCTAACATTGACTCCCATAATTTTTCAAATTCCGCCCTGGATTTCTTCGGAATTAGAAGCTACTGATCCTGCAACTGTTAAACTGGTTTCTGGGCAAGTGCAATTTATTGAGTTCTTCGCGTTTTGGAGTGGGACAAGTCAGGTGATGGCTTCGCTTGTGCATGGGCTTGAAGAACAGTATGGCAGTCAGGTACGATTTATATATCTGGATATTGACGATCCGGCAAATAAACCCTTTAAAGAAGAACTGCGCTACCGCTACCAGCCCCATTTTTTTCTGATTGATGGTGAAGGAAATATTCTTAACCAGTGGGTGGGTTATGTTTCGGTTGGTGAATTTGTTGGATCTATTGAATACGCTCTGAAGTAATTCCATACCAAAACCAATTTAGTCGATTGTATATCTTGACAGATACGGTATTATTTGTTATAAATAGGGTACCCTACCCCCCTGGGGGGGGGTATTGAATAATTACATCTTGGAGGGCTTTCAGTTATGAAGCATGAAAATGCCTTGCGGAGGTTGAAAAATGTAGAAGGTCACATCCGGGGTATTGAGCGGATGGTTGAGGATGACACTTATTGTATCGATGTGATCAATCAAATTCAGGCTGTGCAGGCTGCTCTCAGCAAGATCAGTACGATGATCCTGGACGAACACTTAAATTCATGTTTGATCACTGCTGTTCGAGGTGAGAATGTTGATGAGCGGGAGCGGGTTCTAAAAGAAATTGCTGATGTCTTCGGTTCTGCAACGAGGACATAATATTTAGGATTTCAAAAACCATAGATTTTAACAAAGAGAGAAAATAAAATTAAATTATAGGAGAAAATTACTATGACAACTGTAACTTATACAATATCAAATATTTCGTGCAAACATTGTGTGCATACGATCAAAAATGAAGTAGGTGAGCTGCCTGGTGTGTTATCTGTAGAAGCTGATTCAGATTCTAAACAGGCGATTATTTCTTTCGAAGACCCGGCAACCGAAGAAAAGATAAAAGCAATACTGACTGAAATCAATTATCCGGTAGTAAGCTAATTTATGGTTGATTTTCCACCCTATGTGGATTGTCACATTATGAGATTCAAAATTTGAGTTATCGATTTTAACCACAGAATCGGCGGAGTCCGCAGAGTATATTACACGGAGATAAATTTGTCTGAAACAAAACAGATCGGGTTACCAATAACAGGGATGACATGTGCAAACTGTGTTTCCACGGTTGAACGCAATCTGAAGAAAGTAAACGGTGTCCAGAATGCACGGGTCAATTTGTCTTCGGAACGCGCTGCGGTTGAGTATGATCCGAACCTGGCCGAGGTTTCTGACTTGATCAGTCGCATTCAAAAAGCTGGTTACGATGTGGCAACAGGTGAAGCAGACCTTATGATCCAACGCATGAGTGATGACAATGATGCGCGCCGGTTAGAGAAGTCACTACGGGGTTTGGAAGGTGTGCTGGATGCGCAGGTGAATTTCACAACAGAGCGTGCGCGCGTAAAATATATATCCACAATTATCAGCCCAGCAGAAATCCGGCGAGGTGTTTCTGCAGCCGGATTTGAGGTCGTTGACTTTGACGAGGATGTTATTGATGCCGAACAGTTAGCCCGTCAAAAGGAGACGGACCGCCAGAGACGTTATCTCATAGTCGGTTTGATATTCACAGTACCACTGCTCTTGTTTTCAATGGGTCGCGATCTGGGATTATTTCCTCCCGAGATAACATACGCATCATGGGCGGACTGGCTGATGTGGGCTTTGGCTACGCCGGTCCAATTTTATGTTGGACGAGAATATTATGTGGGTGCTTATAAAGCACTGCGGAATAAAACCGCCAATATGGATGTATTAATTGCAATGGGTTCATCGGCGGCCTACTTTTATTCCATCCCTGTAGTACTGGGATTGATCGATGGTCATGTCTATTTCGAGACGTCGGCTGTGATCATAACGCTGATCAAGTTGGGTAAATACCTCGAAGCAAAAGCGCGCGGTCGAACCAGTGAAGCGATCAAACAATTGTTGGGCTTGCGACCGAAGACAGCCAATGTCGTCCGGAATGGACAGGAAGAGGAAGTGCCAGTCGATGATGTGCTGGTCGGTGATATTGTGATCGTTCGTCCTGGTGAAAAAATCCCTGTTGATGGCGTGGTAATTACAGGACGATCAGCGGTTGATGAATCGATGTTGACGGGGGAATCGCTTCCGGTCGAAAAAGGTCCTGGGGATGCGGTTATTGGTGCGACGATAAACAAGTTGGGATTGCTAAAATTTGAAGCTACAAAGGTAGGCAAGGATACAGCATTAGCTCAGATCATACGTCTGGTTGAAGAAGCTCAAGGCAGCAAAGCGCCTATTCAACAGCTCGCGGATAAAGTATCGGCTGTATTTGTTCCGGTCGTCATATCGATTGCCCTACTGACATTCCTTATTTGGTTTTTTGTCATACCATTAGATCCCAACTCGGATTTAAGTGCATTTACACGTGCCCTGATCAATATGGTCGCTGTTCTAGTGATTGCATGTCCTTGCGCAATGGGGTTAGCGACTCCAACTGCGGTGATGGTGGGAACGGGCAAAGGGGCAGAGATGGGCATCCTAATCAAATCAGGAGGAGCGCTAGAACGAGCTGGAAGTGTAAATACGGTTGTCCTGGATAAGACCGGTACAATCACCAAGGGGGAGCCGGCAGTGACTGATGTGGTCGTGGCGAAAGATTATAAAGGGGGTAAAGACGGCGGGCTAATTTCTGACATCTTCAGCCGGCAGTCTGAAATTGTACGCCTGGCTGCATCTGTTGAAAAAGGCAGTGAACACCCATTAAGTGATGCAATTGTTGAAGAGGCAAATAAACGATCGCTGAACCTTGGTCAGCTTGAAGGTTTCCAAGCGATCACAGGACATGGTGTTGAAGCACAGGTTGAAGGACAAACCGTGCTGGTCGGAAACCTCCGCCTGATGACCGAGCGTAATATGTCTCTGAACGGATTACAGAAAGAAGCTGAAAGGCTCCAAAATGAAGCCAAAACTGCCATACTTGTCGCGATTGACAACGATGTACAGGGTGTGATTGGGGTGGCGGATACGGTCAAAGATGGATCACGAGAGGCAATAAGTCATTTACACAGCATGGGCTTAGAGGTTGTGATGATCACCGGCGACAATCAATTGACTGCTGAATCTATTGGCAACCGTGTTGGCGTTGATAAAGTTATGGCTGAGGTGTTACCAGGTGAAAAATCGTCTCAGGTGAAAAAATTACAGGAGATGGATCGGGTCGTAGCTATGGTCGGAGATGGGATAAATGATGCTCCTGCTTTAGCTGAGGCAGATGTCGGGATTGCTATCGGGACGGGGACCGATGTTGCAATCGAAGCTGCACAAATCGTTTTAATCAGTGGTGATCTTCGGGGAGTACCGCGAGCAATCGCGCTCTCCAGAAGAACTTTACGGACGATAAAGCAGAACCTTTTTTGGGCGTTTTTCTACAATGTCATCCTTATCCCTGCAGCAGCGATGGGCTTTTTGAATCCAATGCTGGCGGCTGGAGCGATGGCATTCAGCAGTGTTTTTGTAGTGACCAACAGTCTGCGATTGAGAAGATTTCAATGGAAGTAAGCTTCTCTTCTCTAACCAAACTTTAATACCATTGTAATTATCTTCTTATTGACCTGCGGATCTTTTAGGGTATGCTTGTTCTCAGTTTATTGTAAAGAAAACTCGGAATAATAAGTATAGATACAGAAATGAGAAGAAATAAGATTGCCCGCAGAGATTTTCTCAAGCTGGCATCATTGAGTTTGGGAAGCATGGCTCTTAGTCCCTGGATTCGGCTGTTGGAATTGCCAGATTTTCCAGTCGCCGAACGTTTAGGGCGTGTGTGCGTGGGAATGGTGGAGCTCAAAGCCAGACCAGACCCAGACAGCCAAACAGTTGGTGTGAAATACGAGGATGCGGTTTTGCCCTGGATACGGGAGATCGTAGGTCAAAAACCGGCATATATTTTTTCAAACCAGCATTGGGTGGAAACACCAGAGGGTTTTATTTATGGACCTTATGTCCAACCGGTATATAATGAACCCAACCAACCGGTTGATAATCTGGTTAACTCCAGCCTTGAACCAGGTATGTGGGCAGAAGTAACAATACCTTATGTCGAGGCGGTATTAGAAAATAAGCCATCGTCAAATTCATGGGTAAAATTCAAACTCGAGGATGGTTTGCCGCTGCGGTTTTACTACAAACAGGTTTTTTGGGTAGATAGAATAAAAACCGACAGTCAGGGTCGCAAGATTTATCGCATTAACCCCAATTACTATGGTGGGGTTGATGTGTTATGGGCGGCTGCGGAGGCATTCCGTCCTATAAAAGGGGAGGAACTCGAACCTTTAAATCCCAATGCTACGAATAAGCATATCGAAGTTGATGTAAATCACCAGACATTATCCTGTTTCGAAGGCAAATCCGAAGTATATTTCTGCCGTGTTTCCACCGGTGCCAAATACGATATGTATGGTAATGTGGTCGATAAATGGGAAACACCAGAGGGATTACACAGCATGACAAGAAAATATATCTCTTTACAGATGAGTGGCGGAACAACTGGCGCCGGTTATGATCTGCCTGGAATAGGATGGTCATCAATATTTGCTACCGGCGGGGTTGCTATCCATTCTACTTTCTGGCACAACAATTATGGTGATCCAGTGTCACATGGATGTGTAAACTGCCGACCAGAAGATGCAAAATGGATTTTCCGCTGGTCGCTTCCATCGGTCGCGTACGACCCCGGAATGGTGGATGTTACGGTGACGGGTGAGGATAGCACTAAAGTCCAGGTGGTGGAAGGCTAATTTTAATCTTCTTCTGAAGCAAGATCCGTTTCAGGATCCATGAGAAGGCGATCGGAAAAAGCAATGAAGAGTAAGCGTATCTCGCGGCGTGAGTTTCTCAAAGCAACTGCTGTAGGACTGGGCAGTTTCTATTTACATCCCATTAGTGGTTTAATATCCATCGCAAAAGCAAGTGTAATGCCTGAATTTCCACAAGCAAAGCGCCTGGGGCGTGTTCTTGATGGAAAGGTGTTATTAAAAGCCCGTCCAGATATCGACAGCAGCGATGTGGGTGAATTGTATGAGGATGATATAGTACCCTGGCTAAGAGAGGTAGTAGGTTCACGACCCTTGTGGAACAATCAGCGATTTGTTGAAACACCAGAGGGTTATGTATATGCCCCTAATTTACAACCAGTGCGGAATCATCCCAACAAGGTAGTGAGAGAATTTCCAACTCCTGAGGGGATGTGGACAGAAGTTACGGTTCCATACGTAGACCTGGTCCTGGCAAATCCACCAGGACGATCGCCCTGGCTTAAATATACATCGAACCCTCGTTTGTACTACAGCCAGATAATGTGGGTCGATCAAATTAAAACGGATGAAGAAAGTCAGGTGTGGTACCGGGTTAACGAAAAATATGGTTCATTCGGCGATATCTTTTGGGTGCCAGGAGAGGCTTTACGCCCGATAAATGATGAGGAAATGACGCCAATAAACCCTGAAGCTGAAGAAAAACGCGTTGAAGTAGACTTAAGCCATCAAACACTTTCCTGCTTCGAAGGGGATCGCGAAGTGTTTTACTGCCGGGTCTCCACCGGAGGCAAGTATGATTCGAAAGGGAGCAAGTCAGACAAATGGGCTACGCCAATAGGACGGCACACAATTTGGCGTAAACTGGTCTCTTTACATATGACAGGTGGTACGACCGGTGGGGGCTATGACCTGCCTGGGATTGGCTGGACGGTGCTTTTTTCTGGCAAAGGAATGGCGATCCATTCTACATTCTGGCATAACAGCTACGGTGTCGCCAGATCACATGGTTGTGTGAATGCATGTCCGGAAGATGCAAAATGGGTGTTTCGTTGGACATTACCTGTTGTTCCTCTATATCCTGGTGAACTTACAATATCTGGAAAGGGAAGCACAAAAGTAACAGTCAAGGAAATGTAATTATTTTAATTTTCAGGAAATAATGGAACTATGGATCTTGCTAATATCGGAGTAAGCCTGGCTTTTATTGCCGGGTTGGCTTCATTTTTTTCGCCCTGTGTCTTTGCATTAGTACCAGCTTATGTCGGATATCTGGGTGGACGTTCAGCGGCAGTATCAGATACAGGTAATTCGCGCTGGATTGCCTTTAGCCACGGTTTCGCGTTTGTTCTCGGCTTCAGCACCGTTTTCATCCTTTTAGGCGTGGCGACATCTGCCCTGGGTGGTGTGCTTTATGATTTGCGGACATGGCTGGCACGGATCGGTGGGATTGTGGTAATCATATTCGGGATACACATGACGGGATTGGTACGAATCCCTTTCCTGGAATATGACTTGCGTCCACAGTCGATGCCTGACCGCAATCGCGGTTACCTGGCATCAGCATTGATGGGGGTGTTCTTTTCGGCTGGCTGGTCGCCGTGTGTGGGACCCATCTTAGGAGCAATTTTAACCCTGTCATTAAGCGGCGGCTCGATTACGCAAGGTGTGGTCTTACTGACAGCATATTCGGCAGGGTTAGCGATACCGTTCTTGATCGCTTCGGTACAGATCGATCTTGTTACAAATTCAATTCGAAAGCACGGTAAGACAATGCATTATATCGAAGTAGGTATGGGCGTCCTGCTGATTATAATCGGAGTAATGCTGTTTACCGGTCGTTTTGAACGATTAGCGAGCCTAGGATCCTTTTTTGGCACATTTGACGAGCTAGTACTGGGTCGTTACTTGTTTATCATAATACTCGCTTTAGTAGTATTAGGACTTATCCCAGCTTATGTCGCCTCGAAGAAAGGGAGAAAATTTATCGATTGGTGGTTCTTTGGGGCGGGTTTATTCCCAATTGCATTGCCGATGGCGATTTATATTAAACCAAAAGCACCAGATGACGAAGGGGAACCATAAACAATCGCCTCAAAGGTTAAGCAGTTAATACATTTGAATAATTTATTCGACTTCTCAATTAATGGATACCGTTTTGTATAAAAGTAATTCTACGCCTTGTATAATCATATCTGTCGGGGTTTTAATTGGGATGGGATTAGGAGCTCTGTTTATCTCTGGTCTGGTTCTCGCTACGAATTCATTCTCTCAACCTGAAGCCGGAATGATTGAGGAAGTCGATTCGGGTGATACGCCCCAAGTCAACGCCCCTGCCCCAGACTTTGAATTAGAGAATCTCACAGGTGAGAAAAAACATTTGACGGACTATCAAGGCAAAGTGGTTGTACTCAACTTTTGGGCGACCTGGTGTGGACCATGTAAAGATGAAATGCCTTTCTTCCAAGAGATTTATGAGAGTTATGCATCTGAAATAGAAGTGCTGGCTGTTAACAATCAAGAATCCGTTGATAAAGTGATTCCTTTTGTTGAGGAACTGGGTCTTACTTATGAGATCATGATGGACAATGATGGTAGTGTAGCTACGCAATACCAGGTGTTAGGATTTCCAACCACATATTTTATTGATCCCAATGGGATTATCAAGTTCCTTCATGTTGGTGTTTTAACAGAAGAACAGTTGGATGGCTATCTTAATTTACTTGGAGTGATTGAATGATCGATGTAACTCTCTACAGCCGCGCAGATTGCCATTTGTGCGAACAAGCGCTGGATGATTTAGGGCAACTGCAGGAGGTTATCCCCCATCACCTGGAAGTTGTGGACGTAGATAGTGACCCGGAGTTGAATCGAACTTTCGGTTCTAAGTTGCCAGTGGTGGAAGCAGGGCCTTATCGAATAAAAGCCCCTTTCAACCGCCAGGATTTACGAATGATACTGAGCGCTGCGGTGGAGATTGGGCAGAATGCTGGTGGAGTGGAAAAACCTAAAACAGTCCTCAAGGAAAAGCCCAAAGAGGTCTGGTCAAAGTCGGACGACTTTACTACCTGGTTTGCCAATCATTACTTGGCGGTGTTCAATTTTATGGTGCTGATCTATGTAGGCCTTCCCTTTTTGGCACCCGTGTTAATGAACGCTGGGATCGAGAGACCGGCAAAATTAATATACAGCGCCTATGGATTGGTATGTCACCAACTGGCTTACCGTTCGATCTTTCTTTTCGGAGAGCAGCCTGTTTATCCACGCGCTGCAGCGGGCATAGATGATATGCTGACATTCAGCCAGGCGACCGGTCAAGGGGAGGGAAATACCGCTCGCGAGATATTTGCCGCCCGATCGTACGTTGGCAATGATTTGGTTGGATATAAGGTAGCATTATGCCAACGAGACCTGGCCATCTACGGTGCAATTCTATTGTTTGGTCTTTTATATGCACTTTCTGGACGCAGACTGCCGGGGTTGCCGTGGTACTTATGGATTCTCTTTGGACTGGTTCCAATTGGATTGGATGGTCTCAGCCAGCTATTAAGCCAGCCTCCATTAAATTTTTGGCCATATCGTGAGAGCACACCGCTATTACGAATTGCTACTGGGGCGTTATTTGGTTTCACAACCGCCTGGTTCGGTTATCCGTTAGTAGAGGAAACGATGGCTGAAACGCGACAGATGATGGCGAGAAAATTTATACGCACCCACGGTTTACAAGAAAAATTATGACCTGAAACGAGAGATTCTTCACCTCCATTCCAATCCGGTTCAGAATGTCTATACATATTCACGGAAATAATATCTGAGTATGCCATTTCAGCAGCCGGACTCGATCCGGTATTTCACATTTGATATATTCTCGAACTGCAGGGTTGCACATGCAATTTTCACCAGAAGAGGTGGTGTAAGCCCGGAGCCCTGGGATTCTCTAAACGTGGGTGCTACGGTGGGCGATGAGTTGGAGAGGGTGGTCGAGAACCGAACTCGATCCTTTAATGGGCTTGATCGTGATCATAAAAGTATTTTTGACGTCTGGCAGGTGCACGGTAGTGAGGTGATTTGTGCAGATGCACCCAGAAAGACGGGGACACCGATCCGGAAAGCCGATGCAATCTTAACTGACCAACCACAGGTGACCTTATTTATGCGGTTTGCGGATTGTGTGCCGGTATTTCTTTATGATCCGGTCCATGCGGTTGTAGGTATGGTGCATGCTGGTTGGCCAGGGACGATCAAGCGGGCAGCCGGATTGGCTGTTGAAACGATGCGAAACAAGTATGGCACAAAGCCGGTCGATATATTAGCCGCGATTGGTCCTTCTATTGGACCACATCACTACCTTGTCGGACCAGAGGTGGTGGAACAGGTAATAAAAGCGTTTGGTGAAGACGCACAAAGTTTACTGCAGCAAAGTCTTAATGACTCGCCTGACAAAAAACAATTTGATCTGTGGAAAGCCAACCAATTGATCTTAGAACAGACCGGTGTGCGCCATATTGAAATTTCTTCGATTTGCACCGCATGTAATATTGGTGACTGGTATTCACATCGTGGTGAGAATGGACGGACTGGCAGGTTTGGGGCTTTATTTGCGCTTAGCAGCAACGGGTGAATGGGCTACAATTGTACTGGTCGGAACCGCGATTTATGGATCTAGAGATTAGAAAAATAATGAAGGATACTACCTAACTCATGGCAATCATAGCAAACCTGGTTCACAGAATTATACAATTGATCACTCTAGTGGTGATCATCCAAACTGTACTGACTTATTTCATGGCGCCATACGATCCTATTCGTCATTTTTTTGACAGGATTGTCAACCCATTATTGGCGCCAATTAGAAGAATAATCCCTCCAGTTGGGATGCTTGACTTGAGTCCATTGATACTAATTATCCTGCTTCAAGTCATTGATGTCTTGATAAGGAGTCTTCTGCTTGCGTTCTAGGTCAATACGGTTATTGATCTCTAAAAGTATAAATCAAATTTTATTGACTTACTCCACTATGGGTGTTTCGAGTTTTTACCACTGAGATCACCAGGAGCACGAAGAGGAAAATCTTTGTGATCTCTGTATGATCTTTATATACTTTGTGGTAGATGTATTTGAGAATCTCTGTGGTAAATAAGTTTGTAATATTCACTAAATGCAGAAGTGCCAAGGTAGTTTTGTCTCCATGGCTGAAGGTTCTAATTACACAAAGTTGAAAATTCGTGTTACACCGCGCGCAAAGCGCGATGAAGCCTATTACATTCTGGAAGATGGAACTGTAAAGGTCCGCCTGACTGCTCCTCCAGTTGAAGGGAAAGCAAACAAAGCCTTAATTAAATACTTATCAGGAATATTTGAAATTCCCCGTTCCCAGATTGAAATCCTTACAGGCTTAAATAGCCGTAATAAATTAGTGTATATCCAGGGTATGGATTCAGTTGAAATATATGATAAGCTGAATGAATTATTGAAGCGACCGGATCAATAAGTCAACCGATTGAAAAATTTTTACTTTCCGGCTATCCGAAGTAAAGGATTCTCCCGCAGGTGGCACAGCGCGTGATCTGGTTTGGTGATCGTGCTGAATGCAAGAGTGTGGCACTGAGGAGTGACCCGCAAGCAGAACAAGCCTTATTCGAAACTTTAGCTACAGCAATCCCTCGGCGCTGCACTCGCAGTTGTTGATATAGAATCAGGTCGTCTTCTGGGATTGCCCCTGTTGTTGCGGTTCTTTCTCCCTGGAGGCGCACTAATTCATTTTCTAGTTTGACCTTTTCGTTTGATAAATCACTTTGCATCTGATTGTAGCGGGATTGTTCTTTTTCCAATTCATGGACCGCGTCGTCATATTGAGAAGCGGCTTCTTCTTCAGCCAACATGGCTTCTAAAAGTCGATCTTCCAATACTCCGAGATATCGTTTTAATGCCGCGGCTTCATTTTGTAAGTCCTGTAATTCCTTGGGGTTCTTTACTTTCCCGCTGTATAAAGTAGCTTCGTTATGTTCGATCTTTACTCGCTGTCCGCTGACATTGTCTTCCGCTCGTTGTAGAGCTTTGCGGAGATCCTTCAACTCATGTTCGGCACTTTGCACAGTTCTGGTCCCCCGTTTCAGTGTCTCGTCGTCCTTTAAGGCTGTCTCTAATTCCGACACCTGGGCAGTACGCTGGTCAATTTGGCTGTCAGTTTGTTGTAAACGATAGAGTTTAAACGGACTGCTCATGCTTTTTATACTTCCTCTTTCCAGATATTAATAAATAAACAAGAGTGATTGTCCCCATGACGAGGTAGATTATAGGAGTGGTTTATAAATAAGGCAAGAGCAGGTACCTCTGGGGTGACATAGAACCACGAGGATGTATCGGCAACAGGTAAAATGTTGTTCGGGGGAATTTCATGGAAAACTGTGAAAAGATGGACTAAGCATTTTTAGACGGCATTATCGGAGAGGATGCAGCGTTGTAGATCGACTGCTTGACCAACCGGTATGCCATATTAATGGTATCTAATACCGTGACGATCAGAGCAATGACGAAGGCCATCCGGAAGGCTTGCATGCTAATGATTTGCATCATTTCCGTATTGGGTGTCGAGCCCTCCGGCAGCGCCTCCAAGGTCGGTAAAAAACCGGCGGCTCCTTGTTGGGCGAGCCAGGTATTGTGACCGGTGATCAGCACATACAGCACGCAAATGCCGAACAGGTTGGTGGCGATCTTAGCGATGCGGGTGCAGGTTTCCCAGCGACCTCTCCAGAGCAAGATCACATCCAACCCGATGCCGAGCAACATTGTCAGGATGATCAGGGGTATATAACCGATGATCACCGGATTGAGGATGAATTCCATGCCGGGGCTGAGGACCACACCGATTTTATCCGGCAGGAAGAGAAGAAATGCGATGATTACAAGACCGACGGTGATCTCGGCGACAGTCCAACCGCGGTTAATTGTATCCGACTCTTCAATGGCTGGCAGATCGCGTGGGTCCCACACATCCTGCTCGGTTTCGGGACGCACGTCGAAACGCTGGAGCACAGCGAAGACCAGCACAATGATGCCGAAAGCAAAGAAAATGCTAGCGATGAATTCTCCAAAATATTCAAAAATTGGTATGGATTCCTGGTTGAAGACCACGGAAACACCCAACATAACCAGTTGTACGATGGCGAATACACTTAGTGCGATGCCTACCACCATACGAAAGAGGGGGTATAACTTTGGACCAATTAAGTATTGTCCTTCCGGCCAGTAGGAGGCGGCTACTCTCTCCGGGGGACCGAATTCCTTCAACAAGGTGATCACGTCTTCTTGGCTGGCTTCACCCGGCACCCGGGCTTCCAAGGTGTCCACCAAGGTGGATTGCAGTTCGGCTTGGATGTCAGCCCGGTTTTTACGGGGCAAATGACGCCCGACTTCACGTATATAGCGCTCAAAAAGATCCACTACTATCTCCTTTTTTTTCACTCAATAATCCTTCCATTACCACGGTAAGTTGCTGCCAGTCATCAATCAGCACTTGTAATAGTTCTCCGCCCATGGGGCTGATGACATAGTAGCGGCGCGGATGTGAACCTTCAACGTTCCATTCGCTTTGAAGCAATCCCTGCTCTTCGAGGCGGCGCAGCAAGGGATAAAGGGTGCCTTGCTCGATGTCCAGACCTTGGTTCGCCAGTTGGTCGATGAGGGCGTAGCCGTATCTGGCTTCCTTTAGCTGGCTGAGTGCGGCCAGGATTAGGGCGCCGCGCCGGAGCTCATGGGTGA
>SDBT01004128.1_pt1 | contig 24763 bp, 34 predicted proteins | sample 2277101 | NCBI WGS metagenome assembly SDBT01 (sample SAMN10404973, study PRJNA504765) | marine sediment metagenome | isolation source: marine sediment core GS10_PC15, 103 cmbsf | place: Arctic Ocean: Southern Knipovich Ridge | collected 2010 | reverse complement strand
TGAAACTGTCTTGTGGCAAGCTCTACAAAACTACAATCGACCGATGTAAGCCCAGTTTGTCGTGGACTATCAATCCGCAAGATTACCACAAAAATTTGGGCTTTAGAATAAAACGTAAATCAGAACTACTCGAAAAGTACAAATCCAGCAGATCAAAAAACACTACAAGAAGAAAAAGCAATGTAATTGTACGTTTCTCAGATCAAGAAAAATCAGCTTTAGATAAGAAGAGTTCTGTTTTGGGCATATCCAATTCAGAACTTCTCAGAAAATCTGCATGGTCTTTTTGGTCCAACGGTGAGATTGATGCTGATAAATGTTTGACGGAATTCCACAAGGCAGACGATGCTGGCAAAGAAGACATTGTTGAACTTGTATTTAGATATTATCGGGTTCTCGGGTATCCCTATCATAAACTAAGTGGGAATCAGATGGTGAGAGAGATGAACAAGCTGTGTAACACTCCATCTCCTATATTAGAAGATAATCACCTGCAAATTAATACTGTTGGATTGGGAGCCTGCAATAGTTTTCATCGTCATATGTTCAAGGTAAAATGCCGCTATGGTTTTCTTACGCCTTGGAATCTATTCTCCAATGACGACAAGCTAAGATCTGCAATTCGTCGGTGGATGGAATTGGGCAAAAAACCCAGCCATGCTGGAATACGCAGAATATTAAGAACTCGTGACGGTGTGCAAAGTGTAGTCAATTTTAAGCCTTCAATTGCCAGGTTCTTTTATGACAAATACTGTCCATCGAATGGCAAGGTCTTAGATCCATGCGCTGGATACGGAGCCAGACTCATGGGTGCAATTGCCAGTAATAAAGGCATCTTGTACCACGGAATTGATCCAGAAGGAGCTACAGCTATTGGTAATGTAAAAATGGCTGCGTTCTTCCAAAATGTATATCAAATTGATCGGACATTTGATTTTAGTTTTCGTTTTGACTTGGGTTGTAGCGAACGTGTAATGCTGGGTTTACATAGCTACGATGTAGTATTTACTTCTCCTCCGTATTTCAATGTTGAGAAGTACAGCGACTCGCCCGATCAATCATGCGTAAAGTATAATACATATGAGAAGTGGAAAGCTGGTTTTTTGGAGCCTGTAATATACAGTGCTTTTACTGCGTTAAAACCAGAGGGTTATTTTATATGGAACATAAAAAATTACAAAGAGATGCCTTTGGCTGATGATAGTCTAAAGTTAGCGGAAAAAGTCGGTTTTAAGTTGATTGACACATATCATATGAGGATGTCTAATTCTGATTATCGCAGAGCAGAAGGCAATAACTGGCACGCAGAGCCCATATTCGTCTTCAAGAAATAGCCAAGGACTAAGCAATATAGAAGATGGAAGTAACCTCTGTTACTCTGAAGCCCGCGTCAGGAGCCTCCTTGACTTCCATCTCAGTGTGTAGTATAATGGTGTATGGGATTGTGTCTTTGGGAGTATGTATTATGAGTGAAAGTGACATGTTTTCTCCTGATGGGAACCCGGCATGTGGAGTGTGCAACAAGAAGTTTTATCCTGATACCTCTTTTAGCCTTCATTTTTGTTCTGAGGAGTGCATTCAAACTGCGGTGACTAACAATCATAGATATGCTGGTAGAGCAGATCGTTATTTTGTTCGATTACGTGCCGCTGAAATTCGCATATTACAACTGGAAGCTATGATTGCTGGCCAGATCGCTGAATAGTATTGAGGCAAACATGGAGTGACAGTTGTGAACGATTACATATCGGAAAGGCAGGACAAATGTTAACACGAAATAGAGCTGGAAATTTGGTTTGGTCTCGTTATTGGCTGGCACGAATTTTTGGTGGGAATTATTATGATCGTGGTCTTCCTCGTTCGGGTTGGAATCCGAATGTTATTCGATGGACGTATAAGCGTTTTCGGGAATGGGTTGCTGTTAGCCGCAGGGGAGAGCGATGATAATTAATGGAAATCTGTTTAACGCCGAGGAAAAATACATTTGCCATCAATGTAATTGCGTAACACAAAAAGCCGCTCATTTATCTGCGTCAATGTTTGCTCGATTTCCCTATGCTAATGTTTATTCTGGAAGAACTGATCCAGACGAAATGGGGGCTATTGCTGTTCGTGGAAATGGGATTGACCAACGGTTTGTTATCAACATGTTCGGTCAATATTTCCCAGGCAAAGTCAGATATCCCGGCAGCACAAAAGATGGGTTTGATGCTCGGTTAAAAGCATTTCAATCTTGCTTAACAGCTGTTTCGCGTATCGAAAACTTAGACTCAGTGGCATTCCCTTGGGGCGTTGGTTGTGGAGCCGCCGGAGGTGACTGGGAAGTTTATTTTGCTACATTAAAGTATTTTGCTGAGCGTGTTGGGGTCCCCATGAAGATTTACAAACGATTTTAGCCGCAGGGGAGAGCGATGACTAAGATAACGGTTGATGTCAACAAAAATCAATTAGATGAAGTTGTCAAGAAGCGCATTGTTGCTCTTGAAAGGCGTAATTACAATCTGGAAAAACAAGTAGCGAGATTAAAATTAGAGGTGTCAGGTATGCAGGATCAAGCTAGGAGAGCGAGGGCTATTATAAGTGCCGTAAGAGATGCTGGAGAGTGGTGGGAGTGCGATGATGAGTAAAATGGAAGAATCCAAAAAAATAGGTCCAGGCCCAGCAGAGCACGCCCGGCGCGTGCTAACTAAAAATGTAATTGCAAAAGAGATTGAAATATTCAAGGAGAAAGAAACAGAGCCGAGAACGACGAATAAAAAAGCACTTGCAATTGATTTTGATGGTGTTATACATGGGTATTCAAAAGGATGGCTCGATGGAACAATATATGATCATCCAATCTTAGGTGCAAAAGAAGCTCTTGAGGAGTTGTCTAAGGAGTTCAGGATTATTATATACAGTACTCGCAATTATGATAGGATAGTTCAGGAAGAGCACCAAGCTAATCAGGTTGTTGAGATGGAAAAGTGGTTGGCTAAGCATGATATTCCTTACGATGAGATACACACTAAACCTGATAAGCCTATTTGTAAACTATTCATCGATGATAATGCATATCGCTTCGAAGGAGACTGGACAAGTTCGCTACTTGAAATACAAAATCTTTTGGCCGCAGGAGGAGAGCGATGATAATTGATACTACTAAAACCAAAATAGAACGTGATATATCCCGAAAGCTTGAAGATATAAACATTCCGTTGAAGTTGATTGAAGCTAAAAAACATAGCATAAGCGCTGATGTCAAAGTAACCATGCGAAAGTACGGCCACCTCTACGATGGCTGTTCATGTCATATTTCTACTCCTCCTTGTGGTTATTGTGAGTCTCATGCTGAATGCGCTCTATGTAATGAAATGGTTCTTAACGATAGTATGGTTGAACTCAATAATGATTGGGTTTGCGAGGAATGCTCATGGAAAGAAGGCAAAGCTCCTTTGCCATTTTATTATGGCACGACATTTTATCCAATTGGGGCAGGACTTCCTGATGCGGAGATTTATTCGTTGCTAAAGAGAAATACATTTGTCATCAATGTAATTGTGTAACCCAGAAAGCAGCACATTTGTCTGCAACTATATTTTCCCGGTTTCCTTATGCGGATGTTTATTCTGGTCGAACTGATCCTGATAAATTGGGATCTATTGCTGTTCGCGGGAATGGTCATGATCAACGATTTATTTTCGGTCAATATTTTCCGGGAAAAGTTCGATTCCCCAATAGTGCCAAAGATGGGTTTGACGCGAGATTAAAAGCGTTTCAATCTTGTCTAACGGATATTTCGCGTATCGAGGATTTAGGATCTGTGGCGTTTCCTTGGGGCATTGGATGTGGAGCTGCCGGGGGTGATTGGGAGACTTATTTAGCCACACTAGAGTATTTTGCCGAGCAGGTTGGAGTTCCTGTACAAATTTACAAGCTGCCGGGTATTTAACCGCCCGACTAAGCAGCAATGATTATCAGGAGTTGAACATGAAAATAAAATCCTGGAAATCTGGCACGCCGGGAGAACCTCAATTCCCGGACAAGTTTAAGATTATCCAAAAGGCTGTTCTGCAAAAAACAGACATTTCGAATAACAACAACAAGTATTATGCCATCGAGTTACATAAGGCTGGCAATAAATTCCGGGTTTTCACTCATTATGGTCGGACAGATGACCTGAATACCAACCCCGATGCCGGCACAAGAGAATCTAGACACTGTTCTTCTGAATCGGAAGCAGAAACAGTTTATGATTCAATTTATAAGCAGAAGACTGGAGCAAGCAAGGGGTATCAGCAAGTTCATCTTGCTTCATCCAAGATTGGGTCACAACAAGCGCAAGGTCAGTCTTGTGGTGAGATTGATAACAAAACTCTTGTCAAAATGAAAAAGAAGAGAACGAAGGGAAAAGCTGATCCTTCTATTGATAAACCGATTGCTGAATTGGTGAATTACTTGTACAGCGAGGCGGTTAACACTCTGACCACAACAGTTAATGTCAGTATCACTGCTCATGGCATTGAAACTCCGCTCGGCGTCTTGACTATAGGACAGGTCGATACGGGGCAGGCTATCCTTGATAAAATCGCAATAGCCGTCAATAAGAGCAGGCGAAACAAAAGAGAACTATCTACGCTCAGTGGACAATTTTATACTGCCATCCCTCATCGTCTTGGTAGAAGCAGACAAGCAGTTGAAGATGCAGTTATCACAACTCCGAAAGATTTTCTTGCAAAAAATGAGACACTTCAGCTTATGCGAGACATGTTGAATGTCAATGGTGAGTCTAACGTGCTTATGAGTTCTAAAATCGCCCAGAAGTACCAAGCTCTTCATTGTCATATTGGCTGTTTGGACAAGGCTGAGTTCAATCATATTAAGAAATATGTTGCAGAGTCAGGTCGGCGAAGCAGAATCAAGAATATCTGGAAAATATCTAGACCTGACGAGCAGAAAGCATTTAATGCCACAATTGGTAACGACAAATTGCTGTTTCATGGGTCTTCGGTGTCGAATTGGGTTGGTATTTTGTCTCGTGGCATCTTGCTTCCGAAAGCTGTCGTCAAACTGGGAGTTCGTCGTACTGATGCGGGGTGGCTCGGATGTGGTATTTATTTTGGTGACGATATTCAAACTTCATGTGCTTACGCTCATGGTGGGAAAAGACGAACGATGTTTATTGGCATTGCTAGAGTTGCTTTAGGCAAAGCAAAACAATACAGGAAGATTACATATGCACTATCAAAGCCGCCGAAAGGTTTCGATAGTTGTCATGGGGTGAAAGGTTCTGAGTTTGATGACGATGAGTTCGTGATCTATAAACGAAATCAACAAGGTTTAGAATATCTCGTAGAATGTGCTTGAATCCCAGCTCCAGGAGAAGAAAATGTACGGACTAGGTGATGTCATTTCTGAATAGCGTGAAGAGATCAAGAAATTGATCGAAACTCTTTATGAGGCATGTGAGCGACTTGACGATGGTTCTGCATGGGCAGATGAATCGGAGGAGTTTTATGAGATGTGTAAACTCTCAGGGCATAGTCATCCGGCTTTAGATGCTGAGTCGGAATTGGCTGATGCGTTAGGTCTTAACCCAATAGGAACTAAATGCGAATGTGGAGCCGATCTATCTTTTTCCTTGGAGCAAATAACCGGGTGCGGAAACTGTGATCCACAATAAATCTGATTCGCAGAGGAGCGACTGAATTAACGAAAGGAGATTGGAAATGAGTGATGGTGCTACCGATGTTTACCGGTGTGATCGTCAAGAACGGTGAACAGGAGGATATATAGAGACATTTTCTCAGGGAGAACGATGATGCCATCAATGGATGATTTAGATCAAGAATTTAGAGCAAGGTGGGGACTTCCCACAAGAAGACCAAAACAGGTTCAGGCGCATAAACATGAATTTTCTTGTACTTGTTGTTATGGTGCTACATGTGCTTTGCATGATGAGGGAATAAAACACTGTGTTATCTGTCAACAAATTATCACGGATGACTTAGCAGGGAGAGCGCCAGAGTATTTGTTTGAGAGAGAAAAGGAGATAATTTAATGAACGCAAAGAATGTTTGTAACAAAATTTGTACACCTCAGAATGATCAAATGGCCGATCTGTATGATAGAATTCATAAATTCTGTTTGAAACTTGAAGATAAAACTTTGCTGTTTCGTACAACAGAACAGGCAGAACAATATGTAGAGTTGGCGGTAGCTGTTGAATATGCTAATTTGCGTTTAGAGGTAGGTAAACATAGTCGGCCTGTGCCATCACCGGTCGGGACCGGCGTGAATTCAGACGGAGATTTGGTAGGTCGTGTGAATTATTGTCAACTTTTGACTTTGGGACGACAGTTAAAAGGAATAGTTCACGATGTGCAATCGACTAGCATGTTGCCCTCAGTTGCTCCTAAATCTGAAAATCTCTACACCCTTTATATCGCTGAATCGGAGGCTGATCTTAGTCATCCGAGGGAGACAGCAGAGGTTGTAATTACCAAGTCAGGTAAAGTCATTAAAGACAGATGGGGCATCTTGCTGGGTGTTCGTTCGCTCCACCCAGAAGATAGTACACGATCGATCGGTGGGGACAACCTACCAACGCTCGCTCGCTTTCTCGACATGGACGGTGGATGCATAAGACCTGGAACTGGTGGTGATTGTGCCAATTATCTCGGTTTGCCAGGGAAATCTATTCCAGATCAGCATGACGGACCCGATGATACAGTTGATATATACGGCAAGCCTAACGGCTGGTGTTGGTCGTGTTGGAAGTCTCATCAGATTGAGGAATTTCGTCTAGAAGTTCAAGAACTCCGTGCATGGCAAGAAGTAGCAGTAGAGAGTAACCGAGATATTAGAACATATCTCCAAGTAAGATTTCCTTCACTGGAAATAGATGAAGGAACGCCCGTTGGTAATGTACGCAAAGCATTTGATTGTATGGACAAGATGCACCGGCCAGTGGCGAGATCAGATAATCCAGTACGTGGACCAACATGGGCCGAGCAGGCTTTGGATAAATTGTCGGGTGATTTATCGCACGATAATATAGCAGCAGCCAAGCAGATTTTAAAAGACGGCATTGCTCCAATGGCTCAACAATTGTCAATGCAGCAGAAAGAAGCCGTTATAGCACAAGCTTTACGAACAGACGAGGGCCGTAAAGCATTGGCGGAGTCAATGGTCGAACCGATTCGTTGTGGGGGTTTAGAGTATGATTGAGAGGGAAAGAAATGGATGAGAAACCAATTGAAATAGAAGAGATTGAACCAGTTGCCACGAAAGAAACTTTTCGGCATTTACTGAGCACTCTTATCAATGCTCACAGTCTTGAAAACGAGAGTGACACACCAGATTTCATTTTAGCTGAGTACCTCACTGACTGCTTGGCAGCCTTCGATAAGGCTACAGAGAGGCGGACAGAATGGTATTCAAGCGAAGGAGAGAACGATGATAGTTGATACGACCCAAGAACAGCCTATTCAAGAGGAACAACACACTGTAACAGATGGTACAGACCTGCTACAGATTCGGACATTGAAAATGTTAGGAAGAATTTAGCAGAGCTTGGCTTGTCCAGGATCAAGTGCTTAGTTACCCATCACAATATTGAAATTCAGACGCATGTATTTCCTCTGTAATATCGAGAAAAAACGTGAAGGGCTTGACATCCCTTCTGAATAAGGTATAATGGATGCAGATAGAGGGCTTGTAGCTCCAATTGGCAGAGCAAGACTTTCTAGGGGTCTGGGTTCTGGGTTCGAATCCCAGCGAGCCCGTCGGGAAATGAGATGGCAGAAGAAACGAAACAGATGAGAGAAGAAGCAGAAATTCTCGCAAACTTCAACCGGCAACCGGGGGCTTAGTAGGCACCTGCTCTATCCATTGAGCTACGTGGTGGAGCTACCGGGAATCGAACCCGGCGCAGAAGGTCCAAAATCTCGTGCGCCGTACCAACGGTAGCCCCAGTCTCCTAGGTCTTGGCCCCGTATGATTTGGGTTATTATGTTCGTAGAACATTGCAGTCGTTGGTTAGAATTTGGAGAAAAATTATGGGTTAGCCGTATTTGTATGTCGTAGTCCGTAAGGATCTTTCTTTCCCGCAAAAAATAGTACAATCATGCCATGCCGTTTTTGAGGTAACCACCTCAGAGTCGTTCAAGCCGCCGTAGGTACATCCCAACGTCGTCCTGTGCGAAGTCAAGGACGAACGCAGGTTGGTTCAATTTGCAGAAAAACTTGAAAAAGAGGGCGTGAGGTGCGCTCTCTTTCAGGAACCGGATCGTGGCGATGAATATACGTCTCTGGCAACAGAGATCGTGTATGGTCATCGCCGTTTATTGTTCAAGAACCTACAGTTGGTTCAGGAAAAAGGAGAAAACAATGTGGTTCAGGAAAAAGGAGAAAACAATGTCTAAGCAGGTATTTGAAACGAAGTGGGGTTTTGTACCGCATAGCTACGAGGACTACAAGAAATTGAAAGAACTCAACAAAATCTTTGTCAGGGCTCGTACTCAAGCCGCTCAGTGGAATCGTTGGGCTCGTAAGGAGCCCCAGAATCGCGTACAGAGAAGATGGATACGCAATAAGGAGGGACAGAAGATAGGACATGAGATTGTAGGACCCATATCAGAGCCTGTCGTGTGTGATTTGTTCTCGAAAAAGCATCGATGGTTTGATCAATATGTGACGGACAATACCATTGAGATCGAGTATCGAAATTCTCACAAACCCGTTGCAACGGAAGAAGAGGTTCCAGAAAGGGGGTTGATCAGTCCAAAGATTGACAATTTGCTTGAACAAGCTAAAGAGTGGCAGGCGAATTTGGCTCAAAATGTCAAGGCATAAAAAGAGGAATCCGTCTGATAGGTTTAGAATGGATATTATCAGAGATAGGAGACCATTATGCACCTTTCACCACCTTGGCGTAAAAAAGCCGGTATTGCAAAAACTGCGGCACAGACCGTAAATGCGCTGAAGACTAAGATAGCTCAAATGGCTGAGCAGATCAAGCAGATGCAGGATTTATTGGAAGATATTGATGTGTCTGAGGTTTCCAAGAAAACTGTAGAACAAAATAATATCATGAAGGCGACTAAATCTACGCCTCCCAAAGAGTCAAAGTCGAAGTATCGTCCTGAGAAAATAGCGGATATTACTGAGCGACGTTTGCAATCTAAACACAAGACGTAATCCTATACCCTCCCTCCGATTAAGGCAGGCGTTAGCCTGCCTTTTTTCATCCCATTTCGCGTATAATTCTAAGGAGGATTGAGAATGAGCATGTATTCTATTATAGAGCTTGATGACAGCGGAAAACTTTTTCAATGCATATGCCGCATACAAGATGGCACGGAACATTGGGCCGAGGACAGCAAGCAAAAAGCTGTTCACAGTCTTGTGGGCGCTGCCAAAACTATGAACGGGACAACAATATCTGAAAGTGACATCCATTTTGAACCGCACATTCCACACTCCACTTCGTCAACCGAAATCAGCCCCTTTGCAACGGTGTTACAAGCAGTAGACGCGGAGTACAGACGAGCAGTTGCTTTGCACGGCTCATTCAATAGTACTCACGAAGGGTATGCGATTATCAAGGAAGAAGTGGATGAGCTTTGGGATGGAATCAAAAAGAACGATGATAAGAAGTTGTTGAGAGAAGAAGCCATTCAGATTGCTGCGATGGCGATGCGTTTTTGCATTGATATTTAGTGTTTTGCTCGAAAGGAGCCAAAATGACATTGAACTTTAGAGAAGTGAAGGTTCGGGCGCAAGAAGCGGACCAGAAAGATTCAGGGTGGCATGGACCCTTTGATTTGAATCTGGATACCGCTGTTTGGGTACAAAACGCCCTGGATGAAAATAATCTCGATCTGGTAGTAGGAGTTCAAGAATTTGACGATGAGGTATACGTAAAAGTGGCACCAAAACCGCAAGAGGTCGAATCCTCAATGATGGACAATGTTTCATATGACGACGCAACTCAGCAGCTATCTGTCACGTTCAAGAATGGCAGCGTCTACCATTATTTCGACGTAGAACAGCCCATTGCTGAAGGGTTGAAGCAAGCTGATTCGAAAGGCAAGTTCTTCATCCGTCATGTCCGTCCTTGGTACGAATTCAAGAGAGGTAGTTAATGGTATTCAAACCGAAGACGGCAGAAAAAACAACACTCGGTAAATGGGAAATTGATCCCAACCTGCCTGAGGTGAAGTATCGAGCCACAGGGAGGCTCAATCTATCGGCCTTGGCCCGAGATATAGCAGAGAAATTGCCTGTGAAGACGTTTCGAGATCGTGTTGAATTTGATGACGTGTTTGGTCGAGCTTTTTCTGAAGCCTGGCCGAAATGGGAAGATTATTTCAGCCCTTTTGTGAGGGAACCATTTGAAAAAGATGTAAAGAGAGCAGTGTTCGAGTATGCTAAAATCGAACTCAAAGACGAAAAAGAAAAAAGCAAAACTGACAAAAAAGATGATAATAGATCTGACACAAAACGATTCTTCAAAACAGATGGAGCTTAAGGCGTACTTCTCTGATCCAATAAACGTTGCACAAGCACTGATTATGGCCAAGGCGATCATGCCAGAATGGTACTACGAAGAGATTCAGAAAGAGCTACTGGGTATCCTCAGGACTAATGCTTCTGAAATGAGCCCTTGCTTGATCCAGTAGCGTTTCCCGGAGTTCCTGTAGCAGCAACCCAAGCTTATTCTGGCCTGTGCCGAAGCAGACGCCCCATTCGACATCACCCCATGTATTGCCCTCTACCAACTCTTGACAGCCTGTGTCCATGAGTTTCTTGGCAAGTTCTGGGTTTTGCTCAAATTTGAGCCTCAATGCTTTGCGCATGATCCCATCTTTGACTTCATCCCAGTCTTCACGCAGAGTGATCTTTTTGCCACGTTTTTTGGCTTCGCCTGGAGTGGGTGCAATCCGGACAAACTCCTGCTCTGCATCATTGATCGTTTTGGCGGCTTGAAAGAAGTGCTCAGAGGTTAGGTATACCTCTCCCTCGTACTCGATTTGTCCTTTACTGAAGTTGCTCAGAAATCTGTATTCGCCTTCAAATTTGTCTATCATGCCAGAAATTATACCTATCAGGGTTTTTGAAGTAATTCCTGCTATGTTCCCAAATTATCCAGATTTGGCAGCCTTGAAGGAACTTGAGCGGCTTCTTGGGCTCTTATAGCGATGACTGGATATGCGAACATGAGAGATGCAAAAAGTTTAGCATCAATCAATATGTCGTCTTGCTTGTTCATTTCCATTAGCTTCATGGCAGCCAAAGGAACTGGCAGCTCAAATACTTCAATCTGTTCGTTGTCTACGCCGACAATGTCGGTCTGCTTTTCTAGATCTGTGGCAACGACGTAAGTCAGTTGTTCTGTGGACAACCCAGGTGATACCGGGAAAGTCCCGAGTACTTCGAGTTGGTGAGCGTAATATCCGGTTTCTTCGAGAAGCTCTCGTCGAGCGGCGGTCTCGATAGTTTCTCCACTGTCTTCATCCCCAACTAAACCAGCAGGGATTTCAACTACGGTTTTCTGGAAGGGCTCACGATACTGCTTAATGAGTACGATGTTGCCTTCGTTAGTGACAGCGACAATACCGACAATGCCGGTAACGTTCTTTCTTTCTACAAACACCCAGTCGTTTCGCTGTACGACTCTTATCCATTTGTCTTCGTATTTCGTCTCTGACATCATGCCATCTTACCAGGAAGTTTCCGATTGTCAATACCTTCACGAAATTTTTCATCAACACTTTTTATTTTGTAGGCCAGTCTTCCACCGTGATAAACGCAGGCATCTTCCATTGGCCCAATTACTACAACAGTGGGCTTGGTGGTGAGCATTTGGACACATAGACCCCCAGCACCGCAGCTGGCATCATTCCAAGTTTGTGGCCAAACAAAAATTTCACATTCGTCTTCGCACACGCTCGTGTTGGATTGAGATCCAAAAGACTGGGGCGTTAGTTGCGAAAGGGCATCATCGACGCATCTGTCAATGCTCATGTTCTTCTCCTAAAAATCAGATTCATAGACAATGTACCACTTAAGATACGGTCGTGGAGCACTTTGCGTGATGTAGTTCACAATAAAGATGGACTCATCTGGCATTTGTACCCACCCCGTATACCCAGAATCAGATTTTGTTCCATTGTCATGATCTAACGGCAGGATAATAGATTTGACCATGTCCTCGTGAATAGAGCTTTTCATAGTCAAACAGGCGAATGTGTTCTTGGACCATAGTCCTGGCAGGAATGATCCAGATGCTTCTCTGTACGTGGTTAACAAATTGCCTGATTTTAACAGCCCAGCTACAGGTCGGTGACATCCAAACATTCTGGTCTCTATCGCGATAGACCATGTAATCCCATCTCGGGAATAGCAAGCAAAAGCAGGCAGCCCCAAAGCTGAGTTTTCTCTCAGGAGTGCTAAATAATTTCCGCCACTTAGCCGACAGACAGAGGCTTCACAGAGGTTGTACCCTTCGATGTGACAAAGAGGGTACTTTGTCCATTCTTCCTCCAGGTCGGTTGTATGCCAAATATTTTGAACGAGGTACCCATGATGAGCCCTCTGTATTTCTTCTACTTTTTTGTTCTTGGATTTCACGCCGAAGTATGCTTTGGTATGCGTTGCAACCATGAAGCCGCCGTCGGTGGGGCATATCCTATCAGGAACAATTCCCTTAATGTTGGTTTCAATCGGGCCTTCCCATTCATTCCCGTCTTTGGTCTTCCATAGAACGGTCTTTGTCTTGCTCTCATCGTCTTCGAGCTTGAAGAATGTCCCTTTGCCTGCTATGACGACTTCATCGCAGATCAACCAGAGTGTGTCTCCGATCACCGAAAGACGAGGACAGTTGAAACGTTTGGAGCTTTTGGCTATTACTATGGGCTCAGAGAATCTGGATTTCTTGTTTTTGCGGACAAGGCATATGCGGGTGTAGCCCCTGGCCATATGATGATCTGATTCTCGATATACAACAAAAAGTTCGTCATTGTACAATGCTACATCAGGATGTCCCTGCCAAACTGAGTCGTCGCGAGTAATTACTCCGCTAAGCATTTGATTGCTCTCTTCATATTTGCTCTGGCTCGTTCTTCGAGCAGGTTATGCCAATGTTCTGTTCCATACAGCCTGGGACGTTCGAGCATCTTGTTCAAAAAGGCTTTTCTACCTTCGCGGAATAAGTCATCTGGAACATGAATAAATTCCTGGCGTATATGCTCCGAGTTCTTTTGGAAGACTTCCCAAGATGCTCCAAGCTCTGCTAAATCAAGATCCAGTAGAAGCTGGATGTCAGGATCTGGGTTCGGATAGTGATCAATCGTAGCCAGAATGGCCATCTTGCCCCACTGGAGAGGGTCTTCCAAGAGATAAGGGGTCATTTTACGAATCCAAAACTCGGCGCTTTTTACTTCATTGTCCGTGCGCGTAGGATCGTAAACTATGTCGTGAAACCAAATTACCAGTCGGATTCGATCAGGGTTGTTTGCGAGATGCCCTGGGACAGCCAGCTTTTCCAGCATATTGCGGATATGTTCTATGTTGTGATATGCGCGTGATGGGTGCTCATATATCACCTGCAATTCGTCCAAAATCGGCTGTATGTCTGTAGCATTCAGGCTCATGGTTTCATTATACCAGATGGCGGTATAATGTCAAGTATGAAACACAAGCATTTACTATTGCTGCTGATTGATAAATTCTTCCCCGATAAGCTAGGGCGTAGTTCTCTTTAGCTTGAGAATGTCGATCAACTTCTTGCCAAATGTATTAGCTGTCTCGTGATCGGCAATAAGTTCATCCCAAGCCTCTGCTCCACCACCTGTAGCTGATGGTTGCAGAAGATTAGTACTGTCTACAGTTGTGCCTGCTCCAGAATTGTCCGTAAGATTAGCAAGCCCACCGAGTTCGATGCTGCCTCCTGTATTGGAAGTCTAATGTCACTTCTCCTGAAGCAAATTCCAAACTTACGATTGTTGGTGGGAATGGTGGGCCTGGACTCATATTGTCTACTATCCATCGTCCGACGAGATTGACCCCTGCGAGAATATTGCCACCACCTCCAGTGTCAATCGTAGCAATACCAGTTGATCCGCCTGCTGCAACACCAAACAAGAGAGTTGGATTCCCGACGAAAGGACCTATCTCGATACTCCCTACTATTGTTCCGCCTGTTACATTCCCCGAGAAGTTTGTAACGTTATCTAATGTGCAGTTTTCCACTACCAACCCTTCACCGCTGATAGCTCCTTGGATTTTTATATTCTTAAAATAGGCGGCGTATCGGTTGTTCCTCTGGTCAAAAAGCTCTCGACTACACCCATTTGTTGCACTTTTTCGTATCGTGAATCCCAAACTGTGGTTAAGGCGTCTGAATTGAAGAAATCATCGGCTACGATAGTTTCTTTGCCGAATCTTTTCTTTCCTGTGACCACACCAGGATAACAGTGGGCTACTAATTCGGTGCAACTAAATCTGTGAGTATCCTTGAAATCAAATCCGAAATCGTAAGGGCATCCCACAATTGATTTTGCTTTCTTGATAGCCCCATCAGCGGCGTGACCCTTCTTGTCTTTAGCTAATCTAAGAACCAACATGTGATCAGTGCGCATGAAGTTGAGTACATCTTCTTGGATGACTCCTTCGCTGACGGCATGGACAACTTGCTCTTTATTTTCGCCATCGTCTCCTATATAGAGCCCGGCGTGATTCCAGAAGCCTGGTATCATATAAGAACTTAAATATCCGTCAAATCGCCGAAGAATAATATCGCCCGGTTTAAATGAATTACAAAGCGTTCGATAGACTACTCCTTTTAGCTTATATCCATGGGCATTTATGCCAAACCACAGTGGATGTTTCCACCCAAATACTTTTATATCACCTAAAAATGTGAATAACTTTCTTTGCAATCGATAAAGTAAGCTCATTTTTTTAGAACGCATTTGGGACAACCTCTTCCTTGTTGAATGCAGTTTGGACGTGCCATCCACTCATGCCCTTTCTGACATGCCCATAATCGCTTAGTCATGACATTTGTGTGTATTGTAGAGAGAAACAAAAATCCTCTTGATTTGGCTAAATCGTGCATATCGTCTATTGTTTTCTTTGCTTTTCCAGAACAATATGGACAACCATACCCAGATTTTATATTCGCAGGAGTGGAGGACCAAGTGTGTCCATATTTGCATTCCCACGACAATTTTGTTGAAGCTCCTAAATATACCTCCGATAAACACTTAAAATGACGTTTTGATGCTACTTCTATCAATTCTTCAAATTTAGACAAGCCTCCTGTAAATTTGCTCCAATCTATGTTTTTATGTGTTTCTAATTCTTCAGATATATAATCTACAATCATTGCGTTATTTTTGCACTCATAATGCGGTATGTCAATTTTTCTTATACCCAGTTCTTTGCACAATTGTGTTTTTTCTTCATCTCTTTTCTTCTGATCAGAGAAGGTTTGGCCGTCTTTAGAGTGCCAAAAGTGTTCTCCATAATGCTGCGGCCCCTGATGCTCAAATGCCATGTCTAGTTCTTTGCAATAGCCGTCTAATTCGAGCCCATCAAGTATCTTTCGGGTTTTAGGAAATTTCTTTCCCGTCAATTGTTCGAAAATAAATCTACACTTTGCTTCCTTCCCGACTCCTGCAAAACATATTGGACAGACACGTCCGCTTTTAATCACATGAGGACGAGCCATCCAAATATGATGGTTTTTGCATTCCCATTTGTAACTGGTCTCTGATCCCACGAACTGGATACCCCAGGCTTGTGCTAAATTATTCAATTCCTTCAGAGTTTTTCGTCTGCCGCAGCAATAAGGACATCCACTCCCACAGACTATGCTATTTAGTTGAGCACTCCAAACATGCTGCTGTCGACACTGCCAGATAAGCTTCGTCTTGTTGTTAACGTACTCTGACGGCGAGCACTGAAATTCACGAGATTTTGCTATCTCATGAATTGTTTGTATCGTGTGTTTCCGCATATTAAATTATTCCATATTAACTGGAAAAAACCTTCCTTATTGTATAATATTGTATAATTGAAGAGACCCCACAGAGGAGAGCGAAAATGATAATTGATACAACAGAAAATCGCTGGGGGATGGTTCCTGTTAGCAGAGAGGAACACACTGTAAATTTATCTGATGGCCTTGCATTCCTCGTTTTATACGAGGGATTTAAAGTACTAGAAAAAATACCCTCTGATGTATACGTCCCTTCTAATGCTAAAATGGGTGATGTTGTTGGTTCTGCCAGGGCGAACAAAGCAACAATTGCTCTTATAAAGCGATGTGCTGAAACCGTTCATCCGAGGATGATTTATGGTGATAAACTATGGACAGCGTTACTGATTGAAGATTCATCATTGGCGGACAATATAGTTGTTTTGGCAACACAAGATATGGAAATTTCGGACATTTCTTGTGGCTGTAGCGATTGTGGTCCGTAGGGAGAACCAAAATGATAATTAATACAAACGAAAGAAACATTATGAATGTGCCACAAATATCGAGTCGTGATTTAATAATCATGTACATAGTACGAAAAATGATAGAGTGTGATGTCACAACATTTATGGAACTTTATGAAAAAATTTTTCCAGATAAAACTATAAAAATTGATAATGGCCAGAAAGAACATGAGCGATTTTTATTAGCCGCAGGGGGAGAACAAAAATGAACGAGGATTTGTTGGTGCAGCCTTAGCAGGCATTGGTGGTTTATCTAGTCAAGACGTATGGATGCAAATATCTAGAACGTATCCCTTTGGCGTTAAGGTGTTCCTTCATAAGCCGATGTCTTCTAAAGAAGGATTAAGTACAACTCATTGTTATGATTTTTTGGATTCGTGTGCTGATGATAATGGTAAGATAAGTTTTCTATTCAAGAACCGCATTCAGGAACACGGTATAGGATACCTGCATCCTACAAACAACATGAAATATATTTCTGTTTGTCCTGAGAAAGATTCTTATGAAGAAGATTGGATATTTTATGAGCATCATGGCGATGACTGCTGGAGTAGAATTCAGAATGATACAATAATGCCTTGGATTAAAAGCATTTAGCTGCGGGGAAAACAGAAGAGGATGCAGGTGCAGTAGGTATGAACCATTTGTCGATATATCCCTCAAAGCGTCTGATGAGGATATCACCAGGCTTTAGCCGCTTGATCAGTTTGCGATAGTGCTCGCCTTTGAGTTTATACCCGGTTGCGTTGATGGTGAACCAGAACGGACGCTTCCATCCGGCCCATTTAATGTCACCGATGAAGCCAAATACATGTTTCTGCAAGTTGTACAATAATCCCATAACTCAGTTCCTCCAAACCAAGTTACGGAATTATTGCACATTTTCCTCTAAGCTTCGACAGCCTTCTCCATTTGGACTATGCGGTCCAAGTTCTTGAGATAAGTGTGTCGAAAATCCCGCATTGCATAATCGGAATTATCCAGATACGCCAATATCCGGCGTCGAAGACTGCGTCCACTGATTCGGAGGTGGTGCCTGTTGAGGAAAAATGGCTCTACCTTATCCTTCGTAGCAGCGGGAGCCCATTTCCCATCCAATTCAATGGAGCAATTTTTCCAGTAGAAACCTTTCTGTAGCTTGGCTTTGGCGTAAGCAAGCATTTCAGCAGAAGCTGCCCGGAAAGACCGTTTCTCTTTCTGCGGTTTACGATTCTTAACGACAGTGATTTCACAGGCGTCGAAGTCCACATTCTCTGTATTCGTGGCGACGATTTCTTCAGTTTTGAACCCGCAGTACATGATCAATGAAAAAATTGCCAGGTCACGTTGTTTACCGAGATCGTCTCCGGTCATATTCTGGACCATACGATCTAAGTCGGACGCTTCCAGTTCTTTGTATGTTGGCTTACCGTGAGGCAGAGACCGGATATACGGCTTGTAGGTTAAAGCACCTTCTTTCTTAAGCCATTTGAAATACGATTTAATTGCTGCCACTTTGACAGCCACCGTATTTGGCTGATACTTGGATTTGAGATATTCGACATACTCCAGGATGTCCTGGTCGGACACGGTTCCATCCTGAGCAGTCTTATTGCGTAGCTTGAGGAAGGCTTCAAATTGCGTAATATGGTTTCTATAGCTCTTCTGAGAATTAGGCGAGGGATTTGTCCAACCAAAGCCTTTCTCTACAAATTGTTCAATTGTAAGCGACATTTCGTACTACCTCCAAAAACTTTGACACTCGATCATCTGCGCTAACGTGAGATTATCGGCAGTTAATCCCGATTTGGCAAGTCCGAAAGCAAGATTTTGGGGGAATTGTAAGAACAATAAAAAAGGAGTACCCCGAAGAGCTTAGAATCGCCATTTTCTCGGGCGTGAAATATTTTTGTCAAATTGCGTGTGGACGCTTTTGGCAATGGTATAATATGAGCTAATACGCTCGATCTCGATAGACGAGCAACGCAGACTAAGGAGAACGAGAATGAAGAAAAAGATCATGGTAGTGCTGTTGTCAGCAGGTTGTCTTGCGGTTCCAGCGTGTTTGGATCAGGGGTTGTTTGGTTTTGGCCTTAGTAACGTGGGACTCAACGTCTGTTATCCAGGCGAAGGTCTCTTGAATGTTTGTGCCGATGTACAGACTCCCGTTGAGCTTGACGATCTTTTCGGCGGCTAGTCAGCAATACGCAGAAAAGGAAGAGGCTGGAGTTCTTAGAAGGACTTCGGCCTCTTTTCTGTGTATAATTCAGCATGATCCAAGGCATTCCCTCAACACAGATTGTCAGTGAAGCCGCTCGTCGGAACAAAGACTATGAGGTAGATTTCGCTAACACCGAGTCGAATAACGACATATATGAGCTTAAAGCGTTTCTGCGCCATGGAGATGAACGATACAAGGTAAGACTCGTCCTTGTTTCCGGCATTCTGGCGTACCTTGGACATGGTATGGGTCTTTAAGGAAGATGAATACGAACTGGCTTCTCGTGTATTTCATCGGGTTTGTGACGAAGTCGATGATGTCAAGACCCACTACGATCAAAGCATGACTCCCATTTCGACTTTGGGAGCACAAATCCGCGAAGCCGTCAAACCCATTTCTGCTTCTCATCGAGAGAAAACAAACATTCCTTGGATTGACGAAGCAGGCAAGCTTGCCGGTGTTTCAGATTGGCGATTCAGTCTCTATCGCGGACAATATCCTCAGACAACCAAGTCTGACAAAGAACAAGTTGTAAAACTTGAGGGAAATCACATTTTCAATGTGCCTCCCAAATTCCGAAACTATTCAACTCGCGAAAAATACTAGTTCCCTGTATAATTGATTGGTGTTTGAAATTGAAAGGGACCGATATGCGCTTTCATGTACCTGGGTTGCCTCATACGGTAACTAATCGTAAATACATTCATTGTGCTTTTACTCAAAAGGTTTTTAAAATGTGCAAAATGCTCCATTCCATGGGGCATGAAGTCTATCACTATGGCTGCGAAGGCAGCAATCCCACTTGTACAGAACACGTTGATGTAGTTGAAGATGAGTACCGACGTAAGTTCTACCCTGACGAATGGCATGATAAACAATGGGATTACAACATCCAAGATGAATGTCACAAAGTATTTTATAAGAACACAATTAAAGCCATAAAAAAACGCAGAGGTGAGCACGATTTCTTTTTGGCGAGTTGGGGGTGGGGACATAAATCGATTGCCGATGCCTTGGGCAACAGCGTTCTGACTGTTGAACCTGGCATTGGTTACAAAGACACCTTTTGTCAGTATCGCGTTTTTGAGTCTTACAATTGGATGTCACATGTTTACGGACGCGGAGTGCCAGACCGTCAGGGGCAGCTAAAGACGATAGAAAATGGCAGCTACTTTGATGCCGTTATTCCGAATTACTTTGATCCAGAGGATTTTGATTTCACACCAGAAGACAAGGAAGACTACTTCCTTTTCTTGGGCCGCATTATCGCACGCAAAGGAATTGAAATAGTTCAAGAAATAGCCAAAGCTACTGGTATTCATGTCAAATTGGCTGGTCAAGGATCAATGAACATTCCACCTCCAGTACGAGGTGAGATCGTCGAATATATTGGTTTCGCAGATGCGGAAGTACGCAAAGGATTGTTCAGTAAAGCCAAAGGACTTTTGATGCCGACAGTTTATTTGGAGCCATTTGGAGGAGTATCAATTGAGTCACTGATTAGTGGTACTCCGGTAATTTGTTCTGATTGGGGAGTTTTTCCGGAAACCATTCCACACGGAGTGGTGGGCTATCGTTGTAGATCCTTGGATCAATTTGTTTGGGCTGTCCAAAATATCGACAACATCGATCCTCAAGTCTGTCGAGATTACGCGCTGGCTAATTTCAGTTTAGAGCGGGTAGCATCGATGTATCAAGAGTATTTCGACATGATGAGTACTCTTTGGAACAAAAAGGGATGGTATCTAATCAATTCTAAACGGGAAGAAATGTCATGGCTAGAACGCTATCATTCGAATATAACTCCTAACTCTAAAACCAGAGAAGTGATTATTCCTCATTCGGACAACATTGTTTATCCTGAAGAAAAAGAACCTGACTACGCTTTGAATCTCGGCTGGTATTCCCAGAAGAAGAAACCTGGGATTTCATTCATCATGAGAGCGAAGAATGAGCAGGAGACCATCGGTCTTGCTCTTGATTCCCTGAAACAGTTAAATGTTCCATACGAGGTCAATCTTGTACTCAACCAATGCACAGACGAGACTGAGCATGAAGCCAGTATACGAGCCAAAAATGGACAATCCATCAACACTTTTCATTACCCCTTCCAGTTGGGTAAAACAGGTCTGGAAAATCAATGCACGCCAGTAACCAGTGTTCATTCAACAATTTGGCTGCTCAATTGGATGTTAATGAAGGGAAATTATGAATACACTTTTAGGTGGGATTCTGATTTCATTATGACATCGGCCCTGGCAAAAGACGTAGAAAAAGCCATAGCCGATCAGGAGAGTATGATAAATATTTCTGCGATCTTTTCAGACACAGTAAAATCGAACACAGAGCCTTATTTGTGGGCTAATAAACTCATACCTCGTTATACTCGATATTCGCTGTGGCATCTAACTCGTTTTGCCAATACTCCAAAACAATCTGTAACTTTGAAAGGTAAAATCATCCACGATAGTCCGCTGAAAATGAAAAAAGACTATTGGGAAACAGAACCCTGGTGGAATAAAGAGGACAGAGAGGAAACCTCAGAGCTAACGAAAAAATCGAAGGAAAAATACGAACAATTCAAAAAACGCATAGGAGACTGCACGACCATCGGAAGAGCCTCATGTCCTGACTCAGAAGAACTTGCACGCAGAGTTCAAAAGGTTGTCGGAGTTGATACGGACGAAATTCCTGCTCTAAAAGAGTACGCCTCGCGCATCTAATAGAGGAAAATGAGCCCCGAAAATCGTAAATTGAAGCATGTGCACCGATGTTGATCATAATTATGGAGTGGCTACAGGCGGAATACCACCCATGCTGGCGGTTCCTTTGGCCGGACCCGTCAAAATCACCGTTAAAGACCTGAATGGGAAGCTTTTCGGAGAAACGACTTCTACACCTCAAGGTGAGTGGCGACAAACGTTTTGTCTGGACGACGGAACTTATGTAGTTGAATTCTTAGGTAGATTTCGTCCAATTGGTACAGGTTTCAAAGCCGTTTACGGCAAGCCTATTATTTCCACGTCGATAACTATTGCGGTTCCGTTGACCGCGACTCCAGATCCGACCCCTCCTGAAATTGGGATTGGTCCATCGGGACCAGCAGGCCCAAGCGGGCCAGCAGGAATCCAAGGAGTTGCAGGACTGAGTGGTCCAAGTGGAGTAGACGGACCCAGTGGTCCTTCTGGACCAAGTGGGACAAGTGGACCGGAAGGATCTAGTGGACCCAGTGGACCTAGTGGACCCCAAGGTCCAGAGGGTGTTGCGGGGGCATTAGGCAGGAGTGGATCGCAAGGGATACAAGGACCGCGCGGCAATTCTGGAGCGCAAGGAGTACAAGGTGATACTGGAACAGTTGGAACCACTGGAGCAGTAGGTGAAACTGGAGTACAAGGTGACACTGGGGCAGTAGGTGAAACTGGAGTACAAGGTGACACTGGGGCAGTAGGTGAAACTGGAGTACAAGGTAGTACTGGAACAGTAGGTGAAACTGGAGTACAAGGTAGTACTGGAACAGTAGGTGAAACTGGAGTACAAGGTGACATTGGGGCAGTAGGAGCTACAGGTCCCCAAGGAGAAATAGGGGCAACGGGACCTGAGGGTGCTGGAACAGATGGTGCTACTGGTCCTGCTGGAACAGATGGTGCTACTGGTCCTATCGGCCCTGTCGGTTCGATCGACGAATTGAGCGATGCAGACACAACGACCGATGCCCCGAATCTCAACGAGGTTCTAAAATGGGACGGGTCGAACTGGGTACCTGGCACGGCGGGAGACACCACGGAGTTTACGTTCTCGATTGACAGCTTTGCCGACACAGAGACCGGCAAGCAGCTCATCGGCGTTGGTACATGGGTAGTTAGCGGAGGCAACTCCTTCTCGGCGACCTACAGCAATGCACCTGACGGGATGACCGCCCTGGTCACGATGACTGGGACGGCCACGGGATGGTCGACCTTGGTAATGGACCCAGTCACGGGTGCTGAGCCGACGGTTGCTGCAACATCCTATCCGGGAGATCAGGGCGATACCGTGACCTTTACGCTCACCCAATCAGCCGACGGTACCTCACGGGTCGACACTGTCTCGTTCTTCAATACCATGCGTTACGGTACTAACGCAAACGGCATCGGCGCACAGACCGAAGGGAATGTCGAGGCGTTGACAGAAGTGGCAGGTCCAAGCGAGACCCGCAACCAGACCATCAGCAACATTCCGACAGGCACAGGTGGGCATTTCCTTACATTTTCACATGCCGGCCGCTTGAGTTCGATTAATCAGGTGCAGAGAGATAGCGGCAACGGGTTTGTCACTGCGTCCTTCAATTCGACGGCTACTACGTTGGCTCCGTTGGTCCAAATTGGCATCACAAATGTGACAAACTCGGCTGGTTTCGTAGAGGGTTTCGATGCGATTACAGCAAGGTTGGCAGACCTAACGAACGGCACAAACGATTTCAACCTACTGACGAGTAGCACAGCCATCAATTATCTCATGTGGGGCGAGGTGGCCGTATCTGGAACGGGCGACGGTGATCAAGTATATTCCGAAGCCAATGTCGAGGACAACACCGGCGATGGTGGCATTACGGCCAGCAACTCCATTTCCAGTCGAGACATGCAGGTGACGGGCGGTGATGGCTCGAAGTTCGCCTACATCGCATATCCATCTCACCTGGGTGCCCTGAGTTCGATCATCATCGGCGGCTTTGAATCCATTGATGACTTCTGGATTGACCATAACGCAGGGGGACCTGACACGTTTTTGGACATCACGAACGACGCCGGATACGAAGAGCCCTATTACGTCTACGTCGCTAAAAACCCCGGCTTTGGTGCTGGTACAACTATGGTGGTGAGCCTCTAATGCCTAGTGTAATTGGACCGATGACACGCAATGCGGTGTTCGACCACGTCGTGGTCTTAGGTGCGCTCGGCACTGTTGCGCCCGTAGCCAAGACCGTAGACTCAGACAGATTAGTGCTCGACACAAATGTTTCTAACTACGTTGTGGATGGCCAGGCCGGTGCAAATGATGACATTGACGGCATCAGTGGATTCAACGAGGGGCAGTTTCTTCTGCTCCATGCGGCGACAGGTCGAACGATCACGCTCAAGAACGAGAACGCTGGAGCGGCGGCAACCTCTGATAGAATTCGGACGATGGGCGGAACAGACCAGGCGTTCGGAGATGATGAAGCGGTGTTGCTTTATCACGACGATACGCTTGACAGATGGATGGTCATTGCCGGCCCTGTTCTTACAGCAGCATCGGCTATCACCGATAACGCAATCGTGCGCGGCGACGGTGGTGCGAAGGGCGTACAAGACAGTGGTGTGATTATCGACGACGGTGACAGCATTACTGGCATCGACGACCTCACTGCTGTTGGGCTCATCGCTACCACTGACGTCAGGACACCCCGAATCCAAAATGCTGCCGGAGAATTCGAGGTTAGGGCACTAGGCAATATCACGCTCGATGCACGCGAGACCGGGGTCGACCACACCGTGTTCGTTAAGAACGCCGGAGCGGGAGGCACTGCCGACCTGGACGTTGAAAACGACATCATCGTTGGAGGGACAGTCGATGGCGTAGATATTGCGGGCCACGAGTATGATGCAGATGCTCACCATGCCGAAATCCACTCGCACGAAGGAACCGAGATTGAATCCTCTGGACCAGAGTATGACGGAGATGTTCTGACCGCAGATGGTGAAGGTGGAGCCATTTGGGCAACCCCTGCTAATGACCACGGCATCCTTGACGGACTATCCGATATAGCAGACCACGCTTATGCCTCATTGATTGATGGCACCCGTGCATTCACGGGCGAGGTGCCGGGAGTGTTTCCCACTTTGGAAGCCAGCCTCGCCACCAAGGAATACGTTGATCTGGCTGCTGGGTTCCATTTCGATTATTTTCTAACCGATAACGCCAGTGCTGACATTGGCGGTTATTTCATAATGCAGGATAATGGGACGGGGGAAGCTCTGTCATCCCCTACTGTAGTTGGTGCTGCTGGCGGTGATCATCTTCTTGCGTCTTTTGCTTCACCTTTGTGCGAGC
>SDBT01004127.1_pt1 | contig 24763 bp, 20 predicted proteins | sample 2277101 | NCBI WGS metagenome assembly SDBT01 (sample SAMN10404973, study PRJNA504765) | marine sediment metagenome | isolation source: marine sediment core GS10_PC15, 103 cmbsf | place: Arctic Ocean: Southern Knipovich Ridge | collected 2010 | reverse complement strand
TTTCTTTTTAGATCTCTTTTGAGATCTCCCATCCCTTGTAACCATTTTTGGTCAAATGGTAAAATGGGGATGGGTTCAAATTTTTTTATAAAAACAGGTAAAATCTATTTTTCCCAGCCCTCTCTTGTTCTAAGCAATGGCAACGCTATAAAAAACAATAGTATAGAAAACAACAACGGATACGGCATTTTATTGCAAGGAAGTGACAGCATGATTTCTGGAAATACTGTCAGAAATAATGGATACAGTGGCATTTCAATAACAAAAAAATGGTATACCTATAGCTCCAATAACGTCGTTGAAAATAACATCATTATGAAAAATATTGAAAGTGGCATCAATCTCAATGATGCAACAGATAGTAGAATCATCGGAAATAAAATTAAAAACAGTAAACGCGGGATTTTATTATCTGGTATCAATAATACAATAGTTGCAAATGATATAGAAGAAAATTCTGTAACCGGTCTAGGAGTACAACCTTCATCTGAAGGTAATATCATCTATCATAATAATTTCATAAACAATACACAAAATGTCTACGAATATGGAGACAACCTTTGGGATGATGGCGCTGAAGGTAACTACTGGGATGATTATATGGGTATTGATGCCGATAAAGATGGTATTGGAGACATACCATATGATATTTATAACCCAATTAGTGATAATAACCTGGACAGATTTCCATTGATAGATAGATATCCATTAATAGAGTTATATAGATCATCAACAGATGCGGAAAAATCTACGCCAGGCTTTGAACTCATCATTGCCATATGTGCAATTGTATTAATCGCATACTTGACAACAAAAAAGAAGTATTAATCATTGATACTGTTTTTATGTATTTTACAATTTTTAAACTCTTCTTTGCCACTAGCGCCCTTTGCTTTTATTTTTTGTCTTTTTATTTTGTTTTTAATCCCATCAATTATTTTTTAACGTTTTAATAGTAAATATTTTTGTATCTTAGATTACAAGGAGGTGTGTAATATGATAATAGAATAGCAAAATGTAATAGCAAATTGAAATGACACTAGACAAGTGTTTGGTATGTGATAGAAAAGTAAAAATTTCTGGATGTTAATATATTGAAGGAGCATATCAACTCTGCCAAGTTTGTTATACACAAGTTTATAGAGAATCGAAATTAAAAAAAACATATATAAACCAATATCATCATAAAATACAATGTATTATACAAACACTCCTTAGAAAATGAAGAATTAAACGACTTTTTTTGTTTTCTAATATTCTTTTGATTCTTCTGTTTTTGATGGAAGTAACGCCATTTTAAGTCGTGTCAGTAGCGGATGTTTTCCAAGTATTAAGGCGTTGTTCTGCTCTTGTAAATATTTTTTATCTGCTTGAAGGATATTTTGAATCTGTTTGAGATGTTTTACTTCTGTCTTTAACGGTAATACCTCAACATTGTATAACTCATTATACATCTGACTGAAAACATGATCAGGGATTTCTTCGACTCTCAGGGTATTACTGGTATTACCTTTGGTATTACCCGGTATTACCCGCTTTAAATCTTGATTTGTTTCCTGTGATTGTAAAAACATCATACAGCCTTTTCGTATCAAATCAGAGTTAGATAATGGGTGTTTACTTATTTTTTTATATAATTTTTCGTCAAACTTTACAGTAATTGGTTTATAAGTCATAATGCGTCAGAAAATTGTATGGTAATACCATTATTTAGTTGTTTCTCGTGTGGGTAATACCACGGTATTACCAAGGTATTACTGACATTACCTTTGGTATTACCCGGTATTACCGCAGTATTACCGGATCACCCCCCCCCCCACCGTCAATCCTTGTAGATGATTTATAGCTAGGTTATCTTTGGAGGTTTAAGTTTGTAGATGTTAGAACAATTATCCGATGACAAAATTTAATTTTATTAATTTAAGATGGCTATGAGAACAAAATAAGAGTTTATTCATTTTGACATTTTACCAGGATATCTTTAAATACGATTAATGTCAAAAGTTATCAAGCTACATTATATCATTATAGAGAACGAATTGAAAAAAAAGAAAAAGTGATTAAATGAATTATGTTACCTTACGTAAAATGAAGAGACAGAAATCCAAATCTCAAAGATTCATTGAACTCGATGTACTTCGAGGAGTTGCAATTTCCATTATGATTTTATTTCACTTCCTCTGGGATTTAGATTATTTTGGCATTCTTCATTTAAACAAGGCTATGTATAATTCAAATGTCATATTTCAAGCAATGTTTCTCGTTCTCGTGGGCGTTACCTTAGCAGTTAAAAGCAACAGAATTCAAGCACCATCCACGGAGATGCATAAACAGATCTTACGTCATGGCCTATGGATATTTAGCCTTGGCATGGCAATAACCATTGTAACACTACTTGTTATGCCAAATCGACCAGTTCTCTTTGGGATATTGCATTGTATTGGCCTGTCAATTGTTTTATGTGCAGTCTTTCTCAGATTCAAAACTTATAACATCATATTTGGAATTGCAATAATTGCTGCAGGATTCATCATCGGACAATATCATGTGTCACATCCAACAATCTTTCATCTCATGCTTGGGCTGCATCAAACAAACGTGTGGAAATACACAATTGATTACTTTCCTTTAATCCCATGGTTTGGCGTCACATTACTTGGAGTGGGAATTGGAAACATACTTTACAAAGACAACAAACGAAGATTTAAAATGCCTGATCTCTCACACTACAGACCAATCACCTTGGTTTCTTGGCTTGGAAAACACTCACTTGCTATCTATTTGCTTCATCAACCAATAATCGCAGGAGCACTCACCGTCTTTATACTTCTATAATCCAAGTTCTATTTTAAAAAAATGTCATGCTACCGTCTTTTTTTGTCTAATAAAACAAACAACATTGTACAGACAACAAGAATCAATTCAAAACCAGGTGTTTTAAATGTTTTAGACCCTTCTGAAATATCTTCATCATTATCAGAAAAAATGTTATCCAAATCTATAGTATTATTGATTGAATCATAAAGATAAATGCCTCGATGATTCTCTGCAATGTAGTTATCAGAAATAACATTTCCAGATGAATCTCCCAGATAAATACCATTACCGTTATCTACAATCCTATTTCCAATGAGGCTATTTTTGTATGAATATCTAATATCAATTCCAGCCACGTCATTTTTTGTGATATTATTTGATGATATAATATTGTTATCAGACCATCTTCTAATACTGATTCCTCTTCTGTTATTTAAAAGAATATTTTTAGAGATGAAATTATCATAAGACGAATCCCATAAAGAAATCCCAAAACCACCATGTCCCGTTATGGTATTTCCATAAATTTCGTTGTTGAATGATTCATAGAGACGAATACCATCGCCCGTGTTTTCCGCTATTATGTTCTTGTAGATATAATTATTATTGGATAAATTATTGAGGCAGATACCGGCATTGTTTTTACTAATATTATTATCAGTTATAACATTATTACTAGATATGTTCTTGTCTCCAAGAATGTAAATACCAATAGTACTATTTTGGATAGTAAATCCACTAATGTTTACCCCTCGATCTTGAATTAAAATTGCATAATATCCACTATTACTACCATCAATTATTGTTGTATTTTTATCTTCACCAATCAAAGTAATTGTTTTATTTATTACAAGCTTTTCAAAGTATATTCCAGGATGAACATTTATCGTATCCCCCGGGCTTGCTGCATCAATAGCCTCCTGAATACGAGTATAATTACCAGCACCATCAGTTTGTACGGTCAACGTTTTTCCATCTTCACTTCTACAAATCTCAACAGATAAAAAAACGTAAAAAACAATGACAAAGAGTACAGAAACTATAGCAATAGAGCGTTTTCTCACGACAAACCACTGAATCGTTGTAATAAGAAAAGTAACTTATAGTTTTTGAATTATTCTTGACGCAAACGCCAAAAAAAGATTCCTGCTAAAATACCTGCTATGATTGCAATTGCTATAAGGATGAATATTATATAGTCCATTTTGAAGCCTTGAGTTTCTGTTTCTTCAGATAAGAGTGAAGAAAAACCTACAGTGATTGTCGTTGAAGTTGTATCATAATTACCATTGTCATCTGTAACTGTTAATGAAATTGTATATGTTCCCGCCTCTGAATAATTATATACCACTGAGCTACCATATCCTAAATTTCCATCACCAAAATCCCACGAATAATTGAGTATCATTCCATCGGTATCGTAGCTACTGGAACCATCAAATGTTATCTCTTCATTAACATCAGCTGAAGAAAGTACATCAAGAGAAGCATCAGGAGAAATATTTGCAGGTGAAAACGCTAAAACCGTAACAGTAGTTGTATTTATACTGCTTCGTCCATGATTATCAATCACCGTCAAAGTAACCGTATACATTCCAGGGTTGGAGTAACTATGTTTAGGCTCTATTGCCAGAATTTGACTGCTTCCATCACCAAAACTCCATCGGTAGAAATCAATAGTGCCATCAGGATCGGAACTGTTTGAACCATTAAATGCGATTTCTTCACCAATAACTGAAGTGTATGGTCCACCAGGATTTGCAACTGGTTGCTGATTTGATGGAGGTATCTGCTTTGTTGTAAAAAACGATATATTCGAACGATTATCTAATTTGCCATCAGTCACTATGGCATACCATACAAAGGTGGTTTCAAAAGGCAAGTTAAAACTACATGACGCATTTCTGTTACTTTGAACATTATAATCTTTTCCATATAATTTATCATCAGATGCTCGGTAAAAGTATACATCAAGCAGATCACTATCCGGATCAGAAACATTCACAATTAAAGTTATTGATAAGCCAACATTTTCTGCTTCATCTGATGGATATGGGTTATCTGGCCTATCTGGAGGTCTTAGAAAGTATCCTAAAGGATATAAATCACTTACACCTCCTTTTGAATAGGGAGTATCTCCTATTTTATCAAGATCTTTGTCAACTTCTTTGTAATCATCCCAATAATTGCCCTGACCATCATGATACCATTGATTATCTCCATACGCTTTTGCATTATCAGTATTATTTAGAAAATGATTTAAATAAATTATACAATTTTCACTTGCAGGACTCGTATAAATCCCCCACACCCGAGAATTATTAACAAAGTTTTCATAAATCTGACAATTAGAACCACCGAGGTTGATACCTTGTTGATTGTTATAAAACTTATTTCCAATAATTTCACTATCTGAAGAAGTGAGAAAAACGCCATTGTTACCGCTATTACTAACTGTATTGTTTTCGACAGTATTGCTATCGCCTCCAGATAGTTTAATACCATCAATACCACTGTTGTTAATGACATTTTTTTTAATCTTATTGTCACTACTAGATTGCGAAAGTATCGAAAATTTACTATGATTAATACTATTATTGTAAATGATAGTGCCACTTGAAGAAGACAATTGAATAGCAATTTCTTTGCTATAATTGAAATTATTGTTTGAAAAAACATTGTTGTTAGACGAAACCAAGCGAACACCTTTTGTGTTATTTATGATATTATTACCGATAGTATTATCATCAGAGGAATCGAAATATAACCCCCATGTATTACTATGCTTTATGTTGTTCCCATGAATAGAAACATAATCAGATTTTATATATATTAACGTGACAAGATTGCGGTTTTGAACATCAGTTATCGTAAAATTTTCAAGTGCCACATAATCCGCATTAATCTCAATAAGATTCCTATGTACTTTACCATCTTTTGAAATAATAGTACTATCTCTATCTAAACCAATTACAGAAACTTGTTTATTAATAATTAATGTTTCATTGTATGTTCCTTCAAAAACAAATATATTGTCTCCATTATTTGCTACATCAATTGCATGTTGAATACTACGATAAGGATGATCTGCACTACCATCTCCGCCACCATAATAATAAGAGATATCTACGTATATATTATTACTCTCTGCTTCACATTCTCCAATCATGAAAAGAGAGAGACCACTAGACAAAATTAAAAAACAAATAACTGCTCCTGTCGGAGATGTTTTAATTTGTCCCACCCTCTTACACACCTTAATAATTGCAATTTCATAAGAGAATTTATAGTTTTCTAAGATTTTTCATTGAAACCGGATCTGAGATCAACCTACATATTAACCTGAATGAAGAAAGTTAAGCATATTATCTCAATAACTTCATCTCATATGATAATGTGATTAAAGTCTGTCAGGATAACTCCTAAAAAAGAGAGATGCAACATCTTTTAAAGACTGGAAAAAAATTATAGATCGTTTAGGTATCATCTTTTTCGTTTTTATAAATCAACTCTCAATTAATGGAGAGTCGATTCTCGTGTGTTTTTATTTTAATTTTATCTATTATCTTCAATCCACATCCTTAAAACATTTTTATCCTGTATCTTATAACTTTTCTTTCCTTTATTCGCCTTCTTTTTCTTCTTATCTGTAAAATTCTTATCAGGAGTATTCCAGTTATCCCCATAAGTTAATTTAACATATTCAAAATGCCCGATAGGAATAGACCAAGATGTATCATATATTTTCTGCTCATCCATCTTTTCAAACCATTCATAAGGAAATACATTGTGCTGATGAGTAAATAAAAGCCAATAGCGATAAATCTTATTAATAATATTGAATAACTTTGTTTTATCAAGTCCTTTTTTCCTAGCAAATCTTTCGAGTATATTATTGTCATAGAATTTGAGCATTACTGCTTTATCATTGTCTCTTATGAAAAAACAGAAACCTGCATGAAACGGAAAGTATTCTGGTATATGAATAGGTAAACCATCGACGTGATAAGTATACTCCTCTCCATACATTTGATCAAATAGCGGCTTCATTTGACTTATGACATTTTTTTCTTTTAAAGTACTATTTTTGGCAGTAAGTACAATATCATCTGGATAAATAGTAATATGGCAATATTTATTTTTCATGCCGGAGCCTATCATTCTATATCCTGCTTTTTTAAAATCATCTTTAAGTTGCATGATTTTATCATACTCAGTATACCATGCGCCAAAATCAGCATCTTCATCGTGTGGAATAATTCCCTTATCCCGAACAAATCCAAGTAAGGTACCATATAATGGAAAAAAACCTACATCATTTTTATCTAATATTCTTTTTATGTCAAGAATTATCTTTATTCTTTTCTCTTTTGTTAATCGTATACAGTTAGGATTCATGTATTTTTTCCTCCACAATATTTAAATCGTTATATAGAATTTTCTTATAAATATTGTGCAAACCAGGGAGATATGTCACCCCTGATCTAAATTGTTAACACATCCTCCAATTTAAGTGCTTTCACTAACTGGTCATACCAACCTGCATCCCGTTGTCCAGAATATCGTTCTTCTGGATATGTCTGAATACTCTGATGATACCTACCATTGTTATACCAATGATCATAAACTTGTATCCATCTATTAATTTCACAAAGATCCCTCAAATTTCTAAGTTTATGTTTAAGGAAACGTTTCAAACCTTTCTGATAAGCACCCAGTTTACCCAAAGTCTGAGGATGATGAATACTCGCCCAGATATGTTTACCCCGTATGAACTCTTCACAATACCTTCTAATTGCAGAGTTCTTACGACTGAACTGACTACCGTTATCTGTTAGAAGGTTGTCAAATTTATCTTTGATGAGTTGTTTCATACCCTTAATAACAGTTTCATCAGTACCGTTTTTAAGCGCAAGTGACCATCCTTTACGGGAGTAATCATCTTCCATTGTAAGAACATAAACACCGTTAAACTTGGTGAGATCCGCTTGTATAAGATGATTGGGATGTCCCCATTCAAAAAACTTCCATTTCTTCTGAAGACGTCGTTCTCTTTCAATCTCCCTATTTCGAACCAGGACATTATATGTAAGGGAGGGATAAATTCGTTCAGATTTGCCCTCTCTCCGATTACTTTCATTGACGATATTTACAATATGTTTAGGTCCAAAACCACAAGCCTTACGGATAGATACAATCTTCTCTTCTACATATCTTGGTATTTTATTTGGCGAGTTCTTAGGTCTTTTAGATCTGAATCTCAGACCTGATATGCCTTCTTCTTTGAAGCGCCTGAGTATTCGATAGATCTGTCGAAGACTTTTTCCTATCATCCGTGCAGCTTCTTTTCTGCTTATTTTAAAAGGTTTATTGGTCAGTGATCTGGCCACTGCCTGATATCTCTTCTTTACATATTTTGCTTCATTTTTTAAAAGATCTTTGTGTGCCTTATCTATATATACTTCTCCATGCCATAGGCTTTGACTCTAAAGTACAATCTGACTCTAAAGTCCGAGTTCTGACTCTAAAGTAGTTGTTAAGTATGATAGAAAAAAATAGTTTCAAGAAACCATTGGAAAGTTTTTTGTGCATTAAAGTTATTCCAACAGCTCGAATGTCCCAATTTGAAATTCATCTCAATATAAAAAAAGATGCAAAAGAGGGGCTTTTAGGAATAGGAGAAATCGCTACTGTTTTGAAAGGACTCCAAGACGCAATATATGATATTGCAGAATCATCAATATCTCAAAGAAAAAGTTTTAGAATCCGAGGAAAACGAGATGGTACATTAGAGAAGAGAACAAAATTGACATTTAAAATGGTAGGTACTGGCTCATTTCACTCTACTGTTGTTGGTGAACCAATTGAAGCAATTGAAGGAGTGACAATTGTTGATGAATCAATTGAGATATTTGGCACCATTTCAAATGGTCTAAATGAATCAAAAGAAGTGAAGAATGCAGAATCATTGATTAACAATTTAATTCCCGATCCTCTTTATCGTTCTCGAGTAATGAATGATATTGCTGGTTTTTGGCCAGGTCAAGAAAACAGATATGTGCTTCAACTAGAGACGCAGAATTTCAAACGTAATCATTTGAAGGCAGAAAGAAGAGCTGCCATTAAGTCCTTAGCGGCATTAGAACGGAAGGAAATAAGAGAATCAACCATTGGAGTTATGGGCGGCGGACATTTTATAAAAGAAAAAATGTTCGAGATAGAAGGGCCAGATGGAAAGATCAAATGTCAATATACAAAAGAATTGCATGAAACTGTATTAAAGTATCTAACTAAACCAGTAATAGTAGAAGGATTATTGACAACAACCGCAGGACAGACGAGAAAAGCACCCAAAGTTTTTTCAATAAAACCACTTGAAAAAATTTCGATATCTAGAATTATTACTGAAAGAGGAGAATTAAAATTAAAAGATACAATAGATGTTAATGTATCGTTTAAAGAAGATATGTGGGTTTTTAAATATCCAGAATTGAATCTAATCGCTTGTGGTGATACATATAATATTACAATAGAAACATTTCAAGAAGATTTTATGGAATTATTCGAGCATTATGCACTTGGCGACCCTAATAAAATGAAAGGAAATGCTTTGAAAATTAGAAAATTCTTTTTAGATCATGTCAAGCAGTGATAAAAATGGTTGTCTATAAAAAAAGAGAGGTCGAATCTTCTTTATCAAAAAAAGGATTTGAAAAGAAAAACAAGGACCATAGATACTATTATCTATATGTTGACGGGTTTGATGTGGGAAGACATACAAAAATAAGTCATGGTAGTAAAAAAGAACTCACAGATTTTCACATTATAAATATGGCGAGACAGATTGGAATAAATAAACATGAGTTGATTGACGTAATTGAATGTCCGATTGATAAGGATGAACTTGTTAATCTTCTAAGGGATAAATATCATCTCATTCCATAGTTTTATGTATGAGGTAGTTATATGTATTTTTTGACTATAATGATTTTTCAAATTTACCAATCTTCATAGCGATTTGCCAGAGGTCTTTACTTCTGGCTTAGCTAAGGAGACAACAATACGACAAAACAAACTCGACAACGAACTATTTTTGATTATCTTTTAGGAGAGGAAAAATATTTATACTATAAACCCTATATGGGTAATATAAGGGTGCGATTACACCCTAAGATAGATAACAATGAAAGTTCAAATAGACAACGTCAAAACCGTGATCGAAAGCCAAATCTCAGAGGACGGCAGGATATACGGTCTGAAAAAATATGCAAAACATCAAGCAAAAGTCATTGTATTAGAAAACAACAAAAAACAACCAAAATAAAACTTGACCAAGGGAAGCGTGAACTTCCCAGGGTCATGGAGTCTGATAGTATGTTATCAAACCCCGAGAAGAATAAAGGAAACATAGGAAATAAACATTTCCATCATGATAGGCTTTTAGAAGAACGTGCACGAATCATTCTTGCAAAAGAAGGATCAATTAGGTGGATTGATAAAGGGCTTTTTTCTGTTCAATCTCAATCAGGTGTTGGACGTTATCGTGTTGAATGGGCAGGGGATAAATGGATTTGTAACTGTCCTGATTTTACTAAGAAGAATAGAGATTGTAAACACATAATTGCAGTACAATATTATCTTTTGGGATATGTCACCATTAATGGACAAGAGCCTGAGGAAGTAAAACAAATCTATAGTCAGCATTGGTCAAATTATAATCATGCTCAAATGGAGGAGAATGATTTATTTGAACATCTACTAAGTGAACTTGTCTCTCTTGTTGATGAACCTGAACAACATATGGGACGACCTCGATTAAACCTTAGAGATCTTATTTTTTGTTGTGTGATGAAAAATTATAATCAAAAGGCAAGTAGACGATCTCAACATATATTTAGAGAAGCACTGCGTAAACAATACATCTCTAATGAACCAAACTTTAGAGCAATATCAAAAACTCTGCTTCGACCTGAGATTACATCGGTTCTTCATGATCTTGTTCATTTTTCAGCACTACCACTTGGAGAAATCGAAGAGACATTTGCAGTAGATAGCAGTGGTTTTAGATGCTCTAGTTTTGGTGCTTACTGCGAACATGCACATGGAACAAGAAGGATGCATAACTGGCTCAAAGCACACATCATCATTGGGACAAAATCAAATATTGTTGCTGATGTAATTATCACTAATGAACATGCAAATGATAGTCCGCAGTTCAAAAAACTCCTGCTTAATGCCTCGAAATCTTTCAATATTCAAGAAGTGAGCGCCGATCTTGCATACTCTTCAAGGAAGAATCTTGAAATCGCAGACAAACTCGGAGGAACAGCATACATTCCATTCAAGAAAAACGCAACTGGAAAAAGCCGAGGTTGTGCTCTTTGGAATAAGACGTTTCATTATTTCCAGCTTCATCGAGAAGAGTTCGATAGCCATTATCATCTTCGATCAAATGCAGAAAGCACGTTTGAAGCGATAAAAAGAAAGTTCGGGGAAACCATAATGTCAAAGAACAGAGTTGCTCAAGAAAATGAATTATTATGCAAGATAATTGCATACAATCTTACAGTTGTGATTCATTCCATGATTGAAATGGGTGTTACTCCTGATATTTTTCCATCAGTTGGAGTGAAAAAGATTGTCGCATTTAAGGATCATTGATAAAGGATTTTCCAATATTTATGGAGCAGGTTCTTCAGGGCCAACTTCGATGAAACTTGAAGGATCGTTCATTGTATTAAATGAGGTTTTAATCCAATTAGCACTTCTTACAATTTTACTAATACGTGCTTCCTCAAATAATCCATCAATTCTACGCCCCCCTGATGAATCAGATGCACTAAAACGCATATCATCTATCCCGAAATTTACCATATCAACACTTCCTGATGTTAATGTGGTAGCATCATCTAAACTCCCATTTGGATAACAGTGAACAGTAGATGGTGTAATAGTAGCAGAACAATAATACCAATTATTAATAATAAAGACAGTACTGCTATATTTCATCTCATAATCATCCTTATTCTCCCTAAGACCACAATCAAATTTATTCGTATCAATCCTATGTTGATTAAAAACAATTTGAGTAGTATCTCCGTATTGACCACCGATACAAATACCACCACTATACCCATCAGCACTCTCTTGATTAATCCAAAACTCAAGTGTCCAAGTAGGAATAGTACTAACATCACAAAAATTAGATACATCCATATAATCTCCTTCATCAAATTCAAAATCATAACAGTTACCTATCTTACCAGTTCCACCAGATGATGCACCATGATTTGTCATGGTTTTAGCATTCACTGTCGAATCTGTTAAATCTGCAAGATGATATACACCAATATAATCAGAATCCCATACTACAATCGGATGCTGTTGACTACTACAACCAGGATTTCCATAATAAAGCCATATCACTGTATCTGTTGTTGATGATAAAGAGGTTACATTTACCCATGCAACAAGTTTTCCAGATGAGCTTTCATAGTGTTCAATTTCATGGTACAACCTATTTGCAATATCCGTTCCATCCATAAATAAAATATCATCACCATCACCCTGTGCCTTATCACGAAGATCAACATCAATTGTACTTATTAGAATCGGGAAGTTTTCAAGATCACCCTCGACCAGTGTATGATCAATAGTAATCTCTTTTCGATACTGCCAACCTTCATCAAATGGATCAAACTCCATAACTGGTTCAGTTTGGAAATAAAAAATCTTATTTGTCTGATGTTCACCGTCGGTAACATTGACATGCCAAATGTACTCTAAAGAATAATCAAGACCATTAACAGGTACTGAATATGTTCCCTCACCAACACCTGTGCCACTACCGGAACCTATGTCAGGAGATGTTTCAACAGTATAATCCATAGGATCTCCTTGGAAATCCTTCAAATGAAAACTAAGGTGAGAAAGACTCAACGGAACATATTTTTCACCATCTTCTGGTGAAGGATTTGAAATAATAGGAGCAATAGCTTCAGTTGTAAAACGAGGATCCATAGCAGTTGTATCCATGCCATCTGTCACTTCAATATGCCAAGAATATTCAGTTAAATCCTCCAGACCACTAATAGGGATAGAGTAAACACCATCTGGCTTTAAATTTCCACTACCTGAGCCAATGTCAGGCGTTGTGGTAACTGTATAGCTCATAAGCTCACCATTCAAATCAGAAATCTGAAAACGAATCTCAGACAAAGATAACGGTACATTTATATCACCGTCACCAGGATCAATCTGTGAAATAACAGGAGGACTATTAGGAGGATAAAAATCGATGTATTCAGCATCAACAGTAGCAAATAAAGCATATCCTGCCAACCCATACACTCCCATAAGGGGTGGTAATGAAAAAGTAAAACCTAAACCCCAGAAACCAAGAGCTACACCATTCTGTTGACCATACGCAATAAAGCCAGTACCTGATCGTAATCCACCACAAGAAGTCACTGCCTCTTGTGCCCTCCAAATCATCAACAACCGAGGAATAGGTATCATAAGAAAGGGAATAAACCTCGGTAATGCGATAATAGGGAGCACTCCACCGGATCCTGTTGAAACAAACGTACAAAGAAACTCTGATGCTTTACTCTGAGTTTGAGGCAATAATCCTACTCTGTTGACTTGTGACTTGTAAACTTGTAAATATTGTTTTTTAACCTGATTTTTAGAAAGCCCAGTAGGTAATAAATCATACTCATCAGCCAAGTCAACTATCTCAATTTGCAATTGTTGAGTTCTCTCTGATAATGGATCTGAGGCAACTGCAAAATTCAACTCTTTAATTTTTCCATATAAATACTCTGCTTCATGTTGAGACATCTCAATTTCTTTGGATGCTTTTCCAGGCATACCAAAATTGTAACAAGTGACCGTAACTTCTTTTTCTGCTTCTTCTTGTTTTTGTGTTTTAATATTTTGCTTTTCATTAGATTCTATATTGGTACCACTTATTGTTGGTAGAATACTTGTAGTAAAAAAAATAGTAATTATAGAAATAGCCACAGCTTTCTTAAGTAAGGATTTCTTATCCATTCTTTCGCCCCTTTAATAAATTCCACAGGTATCTCCTTGTATATAAACTTTATAGACCAAATGTTGTAACAAATGCAACTTTTTGGCATAAAATTTGATTTTAAGACCAAAATTATGAAAAAAGAAATCCTTAAATAACTGACTCTAAAGTAATGATTTTGACTCTAAAGTCTGACTCTAAAGTGACAGTAGAGACAAAGCCCATGCCATACAAACATTTGTGTCACCTCGTTGTTTCAGGGTTTTTTGGTCAAGACCCCTAATAGCAAAGGGGTGACACATGTCTTTGGTTTACACATTTTCTTATAAATATTTGCATCAAAAAGATTTTGATAAATCATTTGATATGATATTCCATTACTAATTTTATCATATTTTCTTATACAGTCATTGAATATTTTATATGCATCTTCCATTATTTTTCATCCCATGCCAATTAAACAACAATAACCTTCATTCACCTCAACACACAAATTTGACACATAATTGTAGATAATCATTACAAAAACAATAAGTTGGAGTGCACTGCTTTTTATCTTTGATATATTTCATAATTCACCTCCATGTATAATACTTTCTTGTTTGACCATCCATTTTAAAAAATTATTAATTATAAAACAGTCGGTTTCTGCTATTGCTTCTTGTGCTGCCCCTGCTATGTGAGGAGTGATGAGTAAATTCGAATTTTTACTTTCATATTCAGTCATATGTGGCCAACATTCATCACTTACTACATCAACAGCAACTCCCGCTAAATGTCCATCACGAAGATTTTTCAACAGAGCCAACTCATCTACAACCTCTCCGCGAGATGTGTTAACAACGAAAGCGCCTTTTTTCAGCAACTTAAATTCAGGATTCCCAATCATACCTTTTGTTTCTTCATTTAGTGGGATATGGATACTGATTATATCGCTTGCTCGCAGTAACTCTTCCAAACTTTCACACATATTATAGCCACAATATTTTACGTTTGGGTCGTAAGTATAAATAATCATTCCAAGTGCTTCTGCATATTGAGCAAGCAGTTGCCCTAACCTACCATATCCAATAATACCTAAAGCTTTGTTCTTTAATTGTATCCCTCTAAATTGGCTTGGCTCCCATTCGCCGCTCTTTGTTGATTCTACTGCAGAGGGTATGTTTCGGACAAGCGATAGCATTAGTGCAAATGTATGTTCTGCGGTTGATGTAATTGACTTTAAGAACTCTGTTTCTCCATTTAAACTAAAGATTTTTATATCATGATTATCAGCAGCTTTTGCATCAATATGATCTAACCCAGTAGTTGGAGAAATAATTGCTTTTAGTTTATTATACATCATTTCTTCTGTTATTTTTAGTTGCAAACGGACCATAAGCACTTCGTAATTTATTGCTTCTTTCTCGAATTCTTCTTGAGATAGTCTAACAGCAGTTAGGTTAGTATGTTTTTTAATTTCATCCAGTCCAATTTTGCTATAATTCTGAGGTTCACCACAGAGCACATTCATCTATTTTCCCTCAACAGGTATTCAGCAAGTATAATGTCAAATTTAGTATCAATATTTACAGATCGTTCTGGAGGCATAATATAGGCTTTGCAGTTGCTACCAACAAAACTACCTTGTAACAAAACATTACGCCAGGTAATATATAAAGAACCATTCCTGATATATACTGGAGGAAGTTCCTGTCTCGGTCTCATATCTTCGGTCCCTTGTTCGATATAATTAATTAACCAACCATCGTTAACTATTCTCTTCATGCGTAAAGGATGATGTGCACCTACATTTACAACGCTGATAACCGAATCTGCACCTCCTCTCAGTAATAACTCTATCCCGTTATCAATATCCTGACTTGTTCTAAACAGAGTTGTTGGCTGCAACATGACAAGAATATTGTATCGCTTTTTATCTAGATCCTCCATTTTTTTTAAAGCGTGCATCATAACATCAATTGAAAGAGCCGCATCAGTCGCTAATTTAGGAGGTCTCATAAATGGCACTTCTGCTCCTAATGATTTTGACAAGTTTGCTATTTCTTTATCATCAGTAGAAACTATCACTTTAGATAAATGATGGGAATCCAGAGCTTCTTCTATAGTATACTGAATCAATGGTTTATCTAAAAGATGTATGAGATTCTTTCTCGGTACACCTTTTGACCCGCCTCTTGCAGGTATCACGCCTATTATGTTATTTTTCATAGTTTTTTCTCCTCATAATTATATATGTATTCTCCATTTTTAGTACTAGCAAATCTCCCGCGATAATAATCTCTGTTCGCAAGTTCTTCATTTGTAAAACTAGGATGTTCTACCCCTAACATAGATTCATAACTTGGAATTTCTTTCTTTACATATCGTTTTAATTCACCATCATCCATTTTTGATATTTCTACTAGTTCTTTTAGTTGTTCAGGGTTGATAGAAACAGGACCGTCTTTTGTTTCGTTCTCAGATAATATCGTAAAATGTCTTTCTATAATTTTTGCTCCATTCATCATAGCAGCTACCGATGCTTTAATACCATCTTTTCGGACTAATGAATGGTCGCTGAAACCAACTTCATTTGTAAACCGCTTCAGATAGTTCATCCTCTCTAAATTTAAACAAGTAAGTGATGTTGGATAAATAGTTACACAGTGAAGAAAACTAAAACTGTGACCTTTTAATATCTCTGCAGTCTTCTCTATTTCCTCATTTAACGTCGCACCTGTTGAAATATATAAATGTTGAAAATTTTCCATTAGATCTCTTATCATTGGAAAGCTACCACAATCATAACTAGCAACCTTTATTTCATTCCAATCAAACTGTTTAACGAATGGAATTCTAGCTCTTGTAAAAACTGTAGTTAATGGCTCTATTTTATGCCTATGACATTCTTTAATGAATAATGAATGTGCCTTACTATCTAGTTCTAATGTTTTAAGTCTCTTGTACTCTGGGTGGTATGGTCTAAATATTGATTCTTTTCCTATGTCAAATCTTGGTCTATGCGTCAGCTCATCTGCAAACATTGTCTGTATCTTAGCATGAGTTGCTCCGGCTTTTGATGCCTCCTTCACCATTTCCTTTAGAATATCTAAATCACCATTGTGGTTTTGGCAAAATTCAGCAATGATCTTCATTCATTAACTCTCCCTTTAAATTCCCACTCTCTTACTTTTTCTAACATATCTTTCAATGCAACTATACATTTAGCTAAATCTTGGTCAGTATAATTATGTCTCTTTTTCGTTGCTTCAATGATAACAGGTGGCAGTTTCTGCAGTTTTATCAGATGTTTGAAAACTTCAACAAAAGGTATTGTCCCATAACCTATCAGCTGATGCGCATCTAAAGATCCATCATTGTCGCTAATGTGTATTTCAGAAATTCTTCGTTCTTCAATAATTCTATCTATATATCTATTGTCATTTAATGTCTGTTTTGAAAAATAAGCGTGACCCACATCAAATAATATTTTTGCCCGGTCTGTTAGATACCGAAAATCTTCTGAACGTGAGAACAAATGCCTTGTATTATGTCTGTAACAGAGAGTCTCCATACTAATCTCTATATCTCCTTGTGCATAATCTATTAATTCATTAATTCCTCTTCTAAAATTTGAATATGCTTCTGGAAAAGAAAGTTTTCCAGAGATTGTAACTGGCTCCATTTCTTTCGTTTGATAAGCTTTGTTTGCAGCATAGCCTGCATGAAAACTAACAAATTTGGCATCTATTGCTTTTGCTAAGTCGATGGATTTTTTGAATGATTTTACTGTTTCATTCCAGATATATTCATCAGAGCTACCAAGATTCAGGTAAAACTCTTTATCAGGTAGAAACATCGACTGATGAATGCTATATATTACATTATGTTCCTTCTTTATCTTATTAAGATCCTCAGCCAGTTCCTGAAAACTGATATCTTGTTTCTCTGAATTTAGTTGAATATATGGTTTAATATTTACTGAATTAAAGACGTTTATCAACTGTTTAACTTTATCAACCAGATTACCTTTAAATCCATAGAATGTTGTTATCACACCAACTTTCTCATTCATATTTTTAACCTTTTTGAATATTATAAAGCTCCCAGTATTTACCTTTTTTACTAAGTAACTGCTTATGCGTCCCCTTTTCAACGATTTTACCTTGATCTATTACGTATATGATATCTGCATTTTGAATGGTTGACAACCTATGAGCAATTATAAAAGTCGTACAGTTTTTAGATACTTTATTAATGGCCTTCTGTACAACACTTTCAGATACATTGTCCAATGAACTTGTAGCTTCATCCAATAACAATATTTCTGGCTTTCTGACCATTGCCCTTGCAATTGCAATACGTTGTTGTTCTCCACCTGAGATCCTCAAACCACGATCACCAACAATGGTATCATATTTCTCAGGCAGTCGTTGAATAAAATCATCTGCGTTTGCCAATTTTGCTGCTTTTATTATTTCTTCATCTGAATACTCATGACCAAATGCGATATTATCTTTTATTGATGCGTTATAAATAAAGGTCTCCTGGCTTACAAATCCAACCTTTCTTAAAAATGAAAAAATATCATAATCTTTAATATTTACACCATCTATTAAAATTTCACCGTCATCTATATCATACAACCGTAATAACAAACTCATAATAGTTGACTTACCAGAACCTGATGCTCCCACCATTGCCGTTATTTTATCTTTCTTTATTTCAAGAGAAGCGTTGTCTAAAAGAATATCCCGATTTTGGTAAGTAAATTTTGTATTTTTTAATTTAATCCCTGATTTTAATCCTGTGAATTGTTTAGTTCCGTTCTTAATTTTATTATATGTTTTATCTTTCAACATTTTGTATACTAGTTCAACATTTGGAAGTAAATTCATAAAATCCATTCGATATCTTCCAAAACTTGATAGTTTCGGCATAATCATAAATACTGCAAATGCAAATGTACCAATAACAGGAATAGTTGTGATAAAAGTAGTTGGATATTGAATTTTAATGAAAATAACTACAACCCCAATTGAGAGATATAATACCAATATAAGCAGTATCTCAGGAACTCTACCCCAAAAAACATTCTTTCTATGATATCGCCAATAGGTAAAAAGTGCTTTATCAAACAATTTTTTCCAATAGGGGAAGGTTTCAAATACTTTTATTTGTTTAATTCCAGTCGTATATTCGTTCATAATTACCGTTTCTGATTCGCTGGATTCTAGTTTTTTTCGCCCAGCCACATAAGAAATTTTTATGCCCAAATATTTTGTTAGATAATAATAACCAATTCCACCAATAATGATCAAAATCGTACCTTTCCATGACATTGAAAGGAGCAATACAAATACCGCTACTGATAACATTAGTTCCACAAAAATACTAGAAATAATATTTATCAAAGCTGCTATATTTGTTGGTGCCGTAGTTGTTTTATATAATATTTCTCCCTGTTTGTTATCAACAAAGAATTGATAATCTGAATGTATACATTTATTAAATACATCTTGCTTGGCGTCAATTACTATCATTGACGTAAATTTTATAGAGAAATAGAAATACATAAGTTTAGCAATAAAAACAAAAAATGCAAGGATGATAAATAAAATACAGTATTTTACTAAACTGTCGCCGACTGGGATTAGATATGTAAAATTATTGATAAATGCAAGAAATATATTTTCTGTTGTTGGTGTCCCTAGCCCGTAGGAGATAATTGGATACATTAATGCTACATTTAAACTTTCAAAAACGCCTACAATACCCGCTAAAAATATTAGAAATACATAATGTAACTTATAACGACTTAAGAAAAACCATACGATTTTTAAAGCATTTCCTTTACTTTTCATTAACAGCTACCTCATTTTTTATATGAAGTGAAACAACATTTTCCTCCACGCAGGTTCCAAATTATTACTCTAATCAAATATAGCAATTTTTACCATGGAAACGATTCTACTATTTATACTATTCTAAGTAAATCTTGATACCCTCCGTAGTGAGGTATTTTGAACAGTTATTGATTGGCGTGTATTAGGAGTATCTCAGGGTACGACGCAGTAAATTATACCTCAGTGCAGATGGTACCTAAACCTTACTAATTCAAGAATCTTGGATACCAAGTGATAAGTCTTCACCAAAAATACCTGTTGGCATAGATTTTGCATCACTCGCTATCCAAAGATCCCTACTAATTCCTTTTTTAAGGCTTAACAATTAATCACTTAATCATTTTCTCTTAATTTAATATTCTATCTTATTTGATTACTATTTCTCTTAATTCTTCAAAACTTTTTGGGAAGAGTATCTTATTATTTGATTTTTTAATTAAATGATCTTTAACTTCGTTTTTCCAGGACGTATTAACCCATTCGACGAGCTCTAAAAGAGATATGGCATTAAGATGCTTTAACTGAGATATCGTTATTAACGAAGTTGAAAACAACGCAATAACATTTTTTTTGACATTACTGCAAAACAATTCAACAGGAATATATCTAGGGAGTTCATTACAATTTTTAAAAAGTTCATAATAGTCATTAAAATTCAAATCAAGCTGAGGCTCTTGTGTTTTTGATCTTGGATGTCTTTTAAATGAAAAATCAATAGGCAAATCTAATAAATTCTTATACAACATTCTCATTGTATCAAATCGTACTCGATTTATAAGTGGACCTTGATCAATTATTAAGTTATCAAATTCCTTAAAGTTTAATTTACTTTTTTTAACTACTTCCAAAATTAGATCCTCAGAAGATATATCCGACGCATATCTTGTGATATTGTTTCTATCAAGATATTTTTCGCCAATTCCGAGATAGGGATTTTCATTATTTCCTCTGTAATATATTAAATCCAAGTCCAACACGAGTTTTAACACAGATTTTATGACTACTCCTCTGATGAAAATTGGTTTGAATCTTGGAGGTTTATATATCTTCAATTCTTTATCAGGGTTTTTGTAGTATCCAATACATTTGTTAGACAGTTCCTTAGCTAAATAAAAGAAATCATATGCTTTTGCATTGGCCAGTAGAAAAATATTATCTTCCTTTTTAATCTCAATTTCTCCAATTAAATCATCTAGTGTCCTCTTAAGAGTAAAAACTTCATATAATGTAGAAGCAGTGAATTTGACATGTTTTATTTTTATGTAGTCAATATTTTCAGCTTCACAAAACCTTATTATATCTTTTTTATACGTGATTATTGTAATTTTTTCTCCCAATATATTTTTAAGATATAAAGCAAATAGTAAACTTTTGTAAGCACCACCTACTATGTAATCCATGTGTTTATCACCAAACGTTTTTTTTATCTCTTGTCGTTTACAAATCCCCTATTTCTCTTTCAAATAATCCTTTAACAGCAATCTATTCTATTAGGGTTTTTTCAATTTTTTTACTTTATCTTTTTCTTGTAAGTCTTTTACATTTTCAAATAATAAAAATATATATATGAAAGGAGAGTATACTATAGCTAGAAGAATCTTTCCAATTTTGAATTCCAAAGAAATTTCACCCACTACTTTCCCTCAATCTTTTTTTCATCTCAAATTTTTAAAATAGCTATTTAATGTGTTTGCAATATAAGGTAAATCATCATCTTTTAAGTATTGGTGAATACCAAAATGAAGACCATTTTCTCCAACATATTCCGCTACTGGGAAATCACCAGGTTTACATCCTAAAAATTCGAATGCTTTATGTTGAGTTGGAAGACTTCCAAAAAGTGTTTTACATTGGATGCCTTTAGATTCTAAAAATGCATAGAGTTTTTTGCAATTATAGTTTTTATCTTTTAACACAAGAGGAAACGCATGAGGACATACAATTTCGTGTTTTTCTTCTCTTATAAAATAGCAAAAATCCGATAGATGTTTTGTTAGATCCATAAGAGCATACATGTTTTCTTTACGTTTTTTAAAAGTCTTATTGAAATGTTCGATACCTTCAATGCCAATAGCTGCAGTAAGATCATTCATCCTTAGATTTAGTCCAAAACGTTGAAAATCAAAATAGATCGAGTTAGTAGGGCGACCATGTGACTTAACAGATTTGACTGCATTGGCAATCTCGTCATCATCCGTAACGACCATCCCTCCTTCACCACAAATAACAAGATGAGCGCAATAAAAACTAAACGAGCCCATATCTCCAATCGTTCCTATGTATTTATCTTTATATTTTGCCCCATGTGCCTCACATGAATCTTCTATTATTTTTAATCCGTGTTTTTTTGCTATTTTTAGTATTTTATCCATTTCACAAGGCTTGCCCATAAGATGAACAGGCATTACAGCTCTTGTTTTCTCAGTTATTTTTTCTTCAATTTTATTAGGATCTATATTTAGTGTTTCTAATTCAATATCTACAAATTTTGGAATGAATCCAGCGGCAAGTACTGCATTTGCCGTTGCAACAAATGTTGAGGCGGGAATAATAACTTCATCTCCTCTTTTTGCTCCAAATTCATATAATGAAAGCAAACTAGCAATACATGCATCTGTACCTGAACTGGTGGCTATAGCATGTTTATAGCCAAAAGTTTTTGCAAATTTTTCTTCAAATTCTCTTACATTTTCTCCTTCAGTAATCCAGTTTTTATCAATAGCTCGTTTTATTCTATTTTTTGCAATATTTCCAATAACTAAATCTCCAAAATTAATTCTCATATTCCTTCATCCCCCTGCGAATAATAAATAATCTGACTACCAAGATTCTCAAACCTAAACGGCACATATAACAGGTTTTTCAATTTCTCTTTTACCTTATTTTGATCTTCTGGTTTAACAAAAAGTAATATAAAACCCCCTCCGCCAGCACCTAATAATTTTCCACCAATAGCTCCCGCCCTCATTGCATTTTTATAAATTTCATCTATTTCACGTGTTGAAATTTTTTTAGTGAGACTTCTTTTAATCATCCATCCTTCATGAAGAAGTTTTCCAAAATCAGTTAAATCTACATCATTATCATTTAGTATATCAACTGATTCATCGACCATTTCGGCCATTCTTTTCAATTCTTGTTTTTTCTCAGGTGTCTTTTTAATCTGTTCCCCTGCTATTTCAGAAGCAGTTCTAGAAAAACCAGTAAAGAATAGTAACATATGATCTTGTAACATTTGATATTTTTCTTTTTTTAATGTAACTGGTTGAACCTGAAATTCTTGATCTCCATCAAAAATAATCTTATTAAATCCACCAAAAGAGGCTATTATTTGGTCCTGTGAACCCACATTTTCTTTGATTCTATCCTGCTCAATATGAATTGCATCTTTAGCTAATTGTCTTTTAGTAACCATTTTACCTTCTAAAGCATAGAGTACATTAATCAAACCTATCGTAAAAGATGAACTAGTTCCAAGACCAGCTCTTGCAGGTAAATCACCATCGTGATGTATTTCAACACCGCGGTTAATATTCATATAGGTCAACGTTTCCCGTACTGCAGGATGTTCTATCTGTAAGACATCTTGAATAAGTTCAATATTTCCATAGACAATACGATGTTTATGCTTGAAAAAAGGCGGGAGATATCTACAGGTGATATAACAATATTTATTTATTGAAGTAGATAAGACCGCTCCTTTCTGTTTTTTATACCATACCGGGTAATCCGTTCCGCCACCAAAAAAAGAGATGCGAAAAGGTGTCCTACTTATAATCATATGCTTTCTCTCCAAAGATACATTCTTTTACAAATATACAATACATAAATATATTTCACTCCATTACGTTATTATCAATATCATTAAAAGAATTTGGCAGAAAAAATGTTATTTTCCCCCCCTTTTAACACCTTTTTTATTATTTTGTGCAATTACAAGCCTTGTCCCGTCAATTAAATGTATCTTTAAATTATGTCTTCTTGCAATTTCAAAAACTGCAGTTGTAAGGCCTAAATATGCTTTATTAATCCCAAAAAAATCATGCCAAACTATAAAACCACCATCTTTAACACATTTTACAGCATTTTCACTATCCGATAGTACACACTTATAAGAGGTCCCTCCATCGACAAACATCATGTCAATCTTGTTAAAAAATTGAGAGAAATCAAAAGTTAAAGAGTTGGAAGAAAACATTTTAGTCATACTTGACACTCTTTTATCTTCTTTTATATATTCTCCAAATTCATCTCTGTTGTCTAAAACATATATTTCTGCATCATTGCTTATATTATAAGAGATATTAGATATGGTTTCTCCTCTAAAAGTACCAATTTCAAATATTTTTTTGGCATTTATACCTTTAGCTAACATACATAAAACATACAACTCTATGTGAAACATGTTTAAAAGATGAGGGCCGGTTATTGGATGAATTTCTAATAAATTTGTTGGGTGTTTGATTACAATATCCTCTTTTTTAACTTTAATTTTATATATTTTACAAAAATCCTCAAAGGTTATTAAATCTATATAATCAATATTTTCGTAGACTAACTTCTTAAAGCTTATATCTGATGATAAATTAAGTGCATAAGAATATAACTTTTTTAAATTTGTAAATGGATTAGAAAAAAACCATTTTCCTATCTTTCTTGCCTCCGACAATTTATTCATTCCACTCATCCAACTACCCCATCATATCACTTAATTTTAACCTATCTTCCCACTCATAATAATTTTTATCTTTTATATACATTTTGAAGTTTTTATTTAATTAAAAACACCCATTTTTCATTGTTCAAGTACTTCCTTTGGTAGCTTCTGCGCTAAGTAAAAATCTTTCAAGTGATTATACTCTTTTTCTTTAAATACAACACATCGTTGTAAAAACCAATCGTATAAGTAGACAATTAACGGATTTTGTTTTTTCATCAAAGGTTGAATAAGTCTAAAGTGAAATAGTTTGCGCAAGAAGAGAAATAACGATGCTTTTTGTTTCCTAAATATACAATATGTTAA
>SDBT01004126.1_pt1 | contig 24766 bp, 35 predicted proteins | sample 2277101 | NCBI WGS metagenome assembly SDBT01 (sample SAMN10404973, study PRJNA504765) | marine sediment metagenome | isolation source: marine sediment core GS10_PC15, 103 cmbsf | place: Arctic Ocean: Southern Knipovich Ridge | collected 2010 | reverse complement strand
CTGGTGCGCCCACGACAAAATTGTACCATGCGTCGAGTTGAAACCAAACCTTAAAAACCCGAATACGCACCCGGCGTCACAGATTGAGCTTTTAGGTAAAATCATCCAGGAGCAAGGCTGGCGTGCCTTAATCACAATCTCAAAGCGGTCCGGCCTGATCGTCAAAGGCCATGGCAGATTAGCGGCCGCTTTTAAAGCCGGGATTCAAAAAGCCCCTGTTGAATACCAGGAATATGAAAACGAGGCGGTGGAACACGCAGACATGGTGGCTGATAACCGGCTGCCTGAATTGGCAGTTATGGACGATGAATTGTTAACGGGGTTGCTGTCTGGTTTAAACGACCTTGATTTTAATATGGAATTGACCGGGTTTAGCGAGAGCGAGATTTTTAATATTATGGGAGATATTAAAATTCAAGAAGATAGTAGCGAGGTAAAGGCAAGTTGCCAATCAAACGAGTGCCCAAAATGTGGGTTTAAATGGAACACAAATGAAATTTAAAATACAATCGACACAAAAAGACAACTCACACCCAGCGATAAAAATTGCTTTGCGTAAATGGTTGCTTAAATTCTTTAAAAATCCATCTATCTTAGATGTTTATGGTGGTGGTGGTTTAATGTTTAAGCGTGTCTGGAATGGAGCAACATCTAAATACCAAAAGACTTCTGGCGATCCTATATTGTGGCTTGAATCCCAGAAAACACTAAGCCATGATATTTACGACGTCGACCCATACGCCTCGCCCTACGAAGCGTTGTTTATTATTGGTCAAAAATCTACAAAGCGAAAAATCGGGGTTGTCTGCACAGATGGTTCTTTGCGGCGATGCGCCTTAATGCGGACCAAAATACCAGAGTTTTTGCAGGAAAAATGTAAATGGCCGCAGAGAGATCTAAATCTCCTCGCAGCCATTTATTATCAATATCCGTCGTATTTACGTTTTGTTTTAAAAACAACCACTGAGATGGAAATTAAAAACTTAGCTATTAAATACGGCATTGGAACTTGGAAACAGGCGACGTGCTATTATGCCGCAATTTTAGAGCGATAGGCTTCGAGGTCTTTTTTGATGTACCTGTTTTTTTTATATAAATCAAGTTTATCTTCAACCATTAAAAGAAATTTTTGCCAATCAATAGTCTTTGCGTGCGGGTGGTAATTGAGTTTGCCAATTTTATATAAATCAACAAATGTGTATGTCTCTCCAATTAACCGGAGAACAGCGGCAGGATTTATAACAGGCTCAAACGATACCCACGTTTTAATTTTATTATCGTGCGCCAATCTTAGCGATTCAATTCTATCGGCCGGTAGCGCTGCTCCTGGTTCCCATTCTATCGATTCTCTTGGGTCGTCGGTTGTCAGTGTTACTGAAAACGCATTATGTTTATTTGTTGCTAAAATATCAAAACACTCAACGGCTCTTAGTCCACCCTTTGTTAAAATTGTAACAGCAATATTATTTGACCACAAAAAACTTAACGCCCTACGTGTTATCTTAAACTTATCTTCGGCGGGTTGGTATGGGTCGGTCGTAAACGACAGTAATACCGGGCGTTTATCACCGGCGAGTTTAACCGTATCTTTTTCAAACTGGGCCAACACCTCAGGCCTGGGGCGGATGTTGTTTATGTCTGTGAATTTTTTACGATCTGTAAATGTTGCTTTCGGTGCGAAACAATATTTACATGCGTGCGAACAACCTTTGTACAGATTTGCTGCTAATGGAGAATATTCTAATGCCTTACCGCGAGGTTGATATATTATCATGGTGTGCTCCCTTTTTTCGGTTTGTTTTTCACAAGTTCTTGGAGGGTGCGAATGACGGCACTTTGGATTGACTTAATAACCCCTTCGGTTTGCAGATTGCGGAGCTGTTTCCATAATTTTATCGGGAGTCTAATTGTTAATCTTTTTTCCATTATAGCTTTCCTTTTCTTATTGATATTATTTTTATCTCCGAGCAACTTCGTCAGAAAACCACGACGCTGCCTGATGCCACTCGTCGGAAAATGGCTCAAACTCCACAACACGCTCCGCAAGTTCTATATTGAGGCTGTCGAGTTGTCCCTGAGAGTAGCCGTCAGTGTTGTCCATACGAAAACCGATCTCATTGAGTTTGTTTTGGCTTAACATAATTATCTCCTTTGCTGGGGTTGATGTTAAATATAATATAATACCGTGGTGTCATGGTGTCAAGGAAAAAGATTGATAATAAATGTCATATAATGTATAACTATAGGTTATAATGTCTAAAAAACTCTTAACAGTAACCGCCTACGCCAAGCACCGGGGCGTCAGTCAACCCCGGATATCGTATTTGCTTCGAGAAGGGCGGATCAAAAACGGCATCGCAAAGCGCAAGGGCCGGCGACTCTGGATTGATCCGGATATTGCAGATCAAGAGTTGGAAGCGAGCCGCGACCCCAGGTGGGACAGTAAGCAAAAAAGCGCTGAGGATCCACCAGAGGAAACAACCACCCAAGCGGTAACTCTAAGCATTACAGCTCTCAAGACAGCCATGTTGCAATATAAACTGGCTAACGAAAAGTGGGACTATGAGGTTAAATCCGGCAAGTGGATTTCAAGCGATATCGTTGGGAAAGCCTTCTTTGAGGCTGGTCGTCAAACCCGGGATCAATGTCAGGCGATACCTGATCGGGTGGCGGCGCTTGTCGCTGCTGAAAGCGACACGTTTGAGTGTAGAAAAATCCTGCAAACGGAGATCGATTATATTTTAGAGGGGTTGTCAAGTGTCTTACAAATTCTGCCTAAATAGTTTCGCAGCGGGGATCAAGCCCAACCCGCGTATCACTTTCACGGAATGGGCGAATAAGGAATTCAGTTTACCGAAAGAATCAACCGCCGAATACGGCCGGTACCGGTCAAGCCGAACCCCGTTTGTCGAGGAAATACTGGATGAACTCAGCCCGACCAGCCCCACAGAGATTGTCGTTTTGATCAAACCAACTCAGCTTGCCGGAACCACTATCGCCTTAATATTTCTATGTGGCATCGCTGCTCTTTACCCGGGCCCGGCATGGTTCATGCAGCCAACAGATACGATGGTCCGGAGCTTTTCCAAAAAGAAATTAACACCCACTATCAAACTTATCTCAGCTCTAAAAGATAAAATCAAAGAGCCGCGTTCGCGCCAGAGCGGGAACACAATCTTGCAAAAGGATTTTCCGGGCGGCTCCTGGGGGTTATCTGGTGCCAACGCCGGCACCGCGTACCGCCAAGAGTCGATTAAATATCTCAGTTTAGACGACTTTGACGGGTTTGAGATCGACATCGAGGGCGAAGGCTCGCCTCAAAAGCTGGCCGACAGACGCACGGGGACGTTTCAGGGTCGCAAAATATTCCTAAATTCTACCACGACCCGCAAGGAAAGCAGTAATATCGAGAGAGCGTATGCCCCGTCAAGCCAGGGAAGGTACCATGTACCCTGCCCTCATTGCGGTTATTATCAATATCTTACGTGGGGCGGTAGAGATAAAAAGCACGGCATTAAGTTTGAGCGAGACAAAAACGACCTTGTCGTCGACGCCTGGTACCAATGCAAATGCTGTCAGAAGCGAATCAGCGAATCTGAAAAACCGTGGATGTTAGAAAACGGCGCCTATGTTCATAAATACCCGGAGCGAAAAATCAGAGGTTTTAAATATAACGCTCTTGTTACCCCGCTCGGATGGATCAACAGTTGGGCGTATATCGCAACGGACTATTTAGAAGCTGTGACAGACCTGCGAGTCGGGAAGCCGGAAAAATATATTGTTTGGTTGAATAGTTTCATGTCGGAGCCGTGGGAAACCCACCAGGCGGTACGCAAAGAGGATGTTATTTTAGCCTTGAGAGATGACCGGCCGCAGGGTATCGTCCCGGGTGGCGATCGGGTAGCGGCGCTGCTTATGGTGATCGACACCCAGGATGTCGGGTTCTGGTACGAGATCCGGGCGTGGGGGTACGGAATGATCGAAGACACCTGGCAGGTGCGTTTTGGGTTTGTCGATACCTTTGCAGCCCTTACGCTCCTATTGCTCCACACGGAATATCCTGACACGGACGGGAATATTCATAAAATTAAAAAGGCTATAATCGACACCCAGGGCCACCGAGCGTCTGACGTTTTTAAATTTTGTTCTGAAATAGGACCACTGATCATTCCGCTTAGAGGCCAGGATCGACAGAGCGCACATATCAGATGGGTCAAGCAAGAGTTTTATCCGAGAACCAACATCGCTATACCTGGCGGAGCAATGCGGATGGACACCGACGTTAATTATTTTAAAGACAAGCTATCCGGCAAGCTAAACGTCGCTCCTGACGACCCGGGGGCATGGCGTATGTGTGCGGATTGCAGCAAAGAATGGGCTTCACAGATGATCTCTGAGGCCATTGACGTGAAAACCCAGCGATGGGTGCCTCGGTATGAGGGTATCGCTAATCATGCCTGGGACATATCGGGGTACGGGTTGGCGCTGGCAGATGCGATGTTTATTCGAAATTGGTCTAAAGAACCCGTCAAGCAAGAAGCCCCGCGGCGCTCGCGGCCCGCTGGGTCTGGATGGGTTAAAGGATCTGGGGCTGGCGTATCTGGCGGCGGGTGGATCAGAAGATAAAAAAGGAGGTAGCTTATGGAATGTCATAAATGTGGGGAACAAATCGATGCCTGGTTAGTGGAAATGCAAATACTCACCCCGTGTGATCTTTACCGCCCGGCATATTTCAAGTTTGCAGTTTCTGAACATATACACAAATCGGGATGTAAGAACATGGATGTTCTTTTAGAATCACTCCGGCGTCTTGCGACCATGGGTATTGATTTTGATCAAAGTTTTCATGTTGTCCGAGCCGTTGAAAAGTTGGCTATCGGCTGGAAGGGCCACGTTCCTTTTTTAAAAACGGCACAAATACTATCATCAATTATGATGATTTACGCAATCCAGCCGCAAGATATTATGGGTATTGCAGTAATATTAGAAAAAAACTTTAAGATAGCTTCTGATTCTTTTGATGAAGAAATACATAATTTGAAGTTGTTTCTTCCTACGACCAGGATAGTCGGGATATCGTTTGAACAGGCAATCGCAGACTATAAATATTTGATATCAACCGGAGTTGGCCCGGCCAGAGCGGCCACAGATATTCGCAGAAAATATACAAAAATAGCTGAAGAAGCACGTACCGTTAAAATAGGAATCATTGCAAAAATCAAGAAAGCCATTATAAATAAATTTAAATTAATCATGCGGAAAGGAGGGTAAAATGTCTGATCGTATCGCAGAAGAATTGATAAAAATACTTAATTTGCCAAAACGGACCATTTGGTTTGAGGTAATGTGCCGCGTTGGAGAAGATCCGGTGGTTCGTTTGGAGTGTTGTCCAGACGGTAAGATTAATCTTGATGAAAACGGCAACCCGATAACAATTTTAAGAGAGATTGTTTTAACTGAAAAGAAAGGAGGCTAAAGTGGCAACTGAAGATATGCGGTGGGACAACTGCAAGTGTGGCAAGCGGATGTTTTGGGACCCGTGGGTCGATGAGCACCTGATCTGCCCGCGCTGTAAAGCTGAATATCGAGTCGAAAACAATATTTATTGCGAGTGTTGTGACGGCCCATTAGCCTATTGGCTGGAAGAAAAGCTAAAGACCCGGCAACCATACAAGACGGAGGCCCGATAATGGGAACCAAAGTAAAGAAACTAAGACGAACCTTTAAAAGAGAGGGAAAACAAATGAACACACAACAGAAGCAAGCACCGGAACTTCCGGCCGTCGATCTAAGTAAAATACCAGACAAGCGCTGCCTGGGCTGTAAAAGCGAGTTTTGGGTACAAGCGTTCAAGCTGAAAATCGTAAGCCCGTTCATATCTCCAACCAAAAAGGAACAGATTTTCCATGCGCCTGGCTGGATTTGCGCGATATGCGGCTTGGAGTTAAACAAGAAACCGTTGATTGATGAATAATGGATTTGTAACAAATGGTCAATATAGGTCATTTGTTACAAAAGGAGGTAAAAATGCGAAATCTATTGAGCGATATTGATATAAATACAATGAGAGAGGAGTTAGATACTGGTCAAAAATCAGAGCGGATGACCCAACCGCCAAAAGGTAAAGAATATTGGAGCGTGTACAGGATCATTGCCACCCTTGAATATTTTCAAGACATAGAAAAAAAATATAACAAGTTAATCTGTGCCAGCAAAATTATAGGTTGAAGGAGAAAAGGCATGAATTCATATAAAAAAATAAAGCTTGGCGACAGGGAAATAATAGAACCGGTAGACATGCCGAAAGGGACAAGGGTCTTATTAGCTGAATTGTTGGCACAGAACAGATTGATCCTTGAAGAAAATTGCAGGACAATAAGGTCGATGAGCCAGCCGATGGTAGTTATAGCCGAGGACCCGAAATGAAATCAATAAAAAGATATGTGCCATATTGGGATTGCGGCGTTTGTTCCCATAGGCATAGAAACAAACAACTTGCGATTGAATGCCAATCGATGCCGAAAAGATTTCCCTCAAAGGAACACATGGAGAGGGATAAGGAAATTTACGAATTAAGAGCTGACGGCCTGACCTATCGAGCAATTGGAACGCTTTGCGGCCTGAGCAAAAGCAGGGTCGCACAAATTGTCAGGAAAATCAAAAAGGAGAATGGGCATGATAAAATCAATAAACAGACGATCGTTTTTCACTAAAGCCGTTGGCTTGGTTGGCCTTCTGCTTGTATTACCAGACAAGGTTGAACCTGTAATCGAGGAAACCATGATCAAAACTGATGCGGACGGGCTTGAAGAAAAACTTGAGGCGCACATGTGGAAGATTCTCAAACATGTTCAAATCCGGGCGTCTCAGGAACCCACTGAATTTTTATTAGGGAGATAATATGTCTACTTTGTGCAAGCAACCAATAAACAGACGATCTTTCCTTGTCCGCCTCGCCGGATTCTTCGCGCTTTTTTTCGTGTCGCCCGTAAAGGCTGTCGCGTCTAAGGCGACGTTCACTATTTCGGCGGGTTCGGCGGTTGTAGACGGGAAAATTGTTACCTTTCAGGCATTTACGGAACTAACGGCGCGAGCTATCTCTGAAGGACTCGGAGTGCCTTTTGAACTCTTGGTCAAGGAGTTCAGTAAAACGAACTATTCCAGCGCCAGGACTGACCTTATGCTGTATGGAGGGATCGGCGGACCCGATAAAAGAAGATTATGGACCGAAAAAGTTTAAGAAATATCGATGAGATCTGCGAGGTTGGCGGTTTTTCAAAGCCGTATTTTTATAAATACCTTGAACTCGGACTGCCAGCTCGTAAGATTTTTGGTCGCTGGCGGGCGCATACAACAAATATTGAAATTTTTATGCAACAATTAACAAAAGTCGGGGCTGATATCGAGGACCCGGAAGAGGCTAAAAAGGCTTTGTCAATAGAAAAGATCGTACAAAAGTCGTAAAAAGTCGTATAAAAGTCGTATAAAAGACGGTTTCTACCTAAAACCCCGTGTATGATTTAGCAAATTTTAATCATATATGGGGTTTTTTATGGCCAAAAAAGCACCAATATCAAAAAGACTTGTCAAAAGCGCCGTGGTTTCTAAGAAAAAAGCTGCGGTTTCCCCTGCAAAACACACCGAAAAACCTGTTAAAGCACAACCCACCCCCGAACTGACACCTGTTATCAAGCGCAAGGAAAGCGCGCCCGAGCGAAAAGTGGGCGCATTGCGTGAGCGTTTAGAGCGGGGCTCGACAGACATGACCAGCGAAAGGGTCGTCAATTTCAATTTAAACCTGCGGATCATCGAGCTATTGGAGGAAATAAGGGATGCCCTTAATCGACCTAACGGCGGCTGAATACGCCACTCTCAGGGCGGCTTATATCGCGTTATTGACAACCGACACGCCACAACAGGTGACAATGGCAGGGAAATCTATTTTGTATTATTCTAAGGACCTCGCCAGCATGGAAAAACTGCTTACGTCGTATCAGGTATCTAACGCGACCGGTGGGACTCAGAACCGAGTGAGGTTCGATAATGCCGTCTAACCCGAATTTGCCCGTAAAGCGCTCGCTAACGGGGACAGATATAACTAATTATTACGATCGGTTTGTAGAGCGATGTTTTCCTGTCCGTGGTCTAAAACGACGTCAAGCAAGGATAGCCCTCAGTGCGTACAAGGCGGCCAGCACATCAAGATTGCGTAACGATTGGTCGGTAACAGGCGCACAAAGGGACGCTACCCCGAACCAGTGGGAGCTTGCAATGCTCCGGGATCGGTCAAGGGATGCTATCAGAAACGATCCGGTGGCGTCCGGCGCTCTTGATACGATGAAGTTAAACGTGGTTGGGTCTGGACTAAGACCCCAGGCCCGGATCCGCGGCGACCGGCTTGGAATATCACCCGAAAAAGCCTCGGAGCTTAATCGTCAAGTCGAAGATATTTTCCGAAAATGGTCTGTTAATGCTGATGCGGCAAACCGCCTTGACTTCGATGAAATTCAATTCATGGCCATTGCAAAAGTGATCGAAGATGGCGAGTCGATCATCATACCGACATGGGCGAACGAAAAGTGGCGCACCTTGGGCCGATGCCTTGAATTGATCGAAGCCGATCGTCTTGATTCGACCATGGCCCAAAAAAACGTGACGCATGGAATTGAGGTTGGCAGCCGGGGCGAACCCAAAACGTATTACATACGCAAGCCGGACACTTTGTCCGATTTTACCCAGATTAAAGCAAGGGATTCAGAGGGCCGACCAAAAATCCTGCATATTTTTCAGTCGAAACGCCCTGGTCAGTTAAGAGGTGTTCCGTTTTTTGCTCCGGTTTTATCATATTTCAAAGACGCTGCGGATTTCTTAGAGGCGACAATCGTAACGGCGCGAGTGGCTGCGTGCTTGGGTGTGTTCATCACGAAAGAAGATCCGATGGGTGCAGGTATGGTTATGGGTAATAAAACAGAAACAGGCACAGGGAATCGCATCCAGGGAATTGAACCTGGTATGGTCGAATATTTAGGGATTAATGAGAAAATTAATGTTGTCGAGCCGAAACAGCCGGGCGAGGGGTTTCCGGCATTCATGGAAACCATATTACGACTAATCGGGACATCGCTCGGGTTGCCGTATGAGCTTTTAGTTAAAGATTTTTCAAAAACGAACTATTCCAGCGCCCGCGCCGCCTTGCTGGAGGGCCGGAGAATGTTTATTCAGTGGCGAAACTGGCTGGCTAAAAAGTTGTGTCAACCCGTTTGGGAGATGGTTTTGGAAGAAGCCTATTTGCGCGAGATGTTCAGCGCCCCGGATTTTTACGAAAACAAGGCGGAAATTTGCCGGGCGGCTTGGATCGGTGGCGCCTGGGGATGGGTGGATCCTGTTAAGGAGGTCGATGCGTCACGGAAAGCCATCGATTACGGCCTGTCAACGCTGGCCGAGGAAAACGCGGCACAGGGCAGGGACTGGGAAGAAGTTTTGGAACAACAGAAGCGGGAGCGCGACCGGGCAACCGAGCTTGGAATTACATTTGCCGACCCGAAATCAAAACAGACACAAGGAGGCATAGAGAATGCCGAACCCGAAGAAGAATGAAGCCAAACAGGACTTTTTAAAACGTTGCACCCAGGAACTTGTGGACACTGAGGGCCGGACGTCGAAACAGTCGTATGCCATGTGTAATGTATTATGGGGTAACGACGGAGAGGATTCGGTTTTCAACCTATCGGCACCGGTAAAACTCCTGGCGGCTGATGAAGACAAACCAAAAAAACGGTCTTTTTTGATTACTGCTAAAACCAGCGAACCGGTTGTCGTTTGGGGTGAAACGGTAGCCATCGACATAAAGGGTATCCGGACCGATGCCAAGTTGCCGATTTTGCGGGAGCACAGCCGAACGTCAATTGTGGGTCACGGTTCGGCATTTAAAAAAGATCAAACGCTTTATATTGAGGGCGAATTTTCCGAAACGACTCAGGATGCCCAGGAAGTTCTAGCGTTGGCGGATGAGGGGTATCCCTGGCAAGCGTCAATCGGTCTTTTCGATACATCGGTTGAATACCTTGAAGCCGGTAAAACGGAAAAGGTTAACGGCCATAAAATTATCGGTCCGGCAGCAATCGTTCGCACATCAATGGTGCGAGAGGTTTCTTTTGTAACTATCGGGGCTGATGAAAAAACGGCCGCAATAGCTTTAAATTCGGATGAAAATAAACATGAAAAGGAGAATCTAAACATGAATTTACACGAACTCAAAGAAAAACATCCTGATCTGGTTAAACAGATTGAGACTGAAACACTTGCAGCGACTCCCACCTATGACGATGGCCGGGAAGATGGCGTCAAGGCAGAGCGTATGCGGGTGATCGAGATCATGGAGGCCGAGGCGGATTCGGCAAAAACTTTGACAGCTATCAAAGACGGTACCCTGTCGGTTGATGCCTATAAGGAGTTTTTCTTGGCTGGAAAGAAGAATCGGGCCGACAAGCTGGAAAAGCTGGAAGGCGAAGCAACGAAATCGCAGGGCCATGAGTCCGACCCGGTGACGGGCAAGGGTTTTATGGTCCAGGTGGATGAATATAAGGCCGCGCACAGTTGCGATTTAACCGCAGCCATGAAGGCGATTATCAAAATCGATCCGGCGGCTCACGAGGCTTATCTGGCAGAGAACAACAAATAAAATATCACTGGCTTTAATTGCCAGCAGATCGGCAATAACAATATAAAAATAAGGAGACTTATCATGTCTTGGAATGAAGGAATAAGAACATTTACGGCCGGAGAGGCCCTTGCAGCTAAGCGGCGGGTGAAGCTCGAAGTTACAAGCGTCATACCGCCCGAGGTTGTTTACGCGGACGCTGGCGAAGATTATATCGGCGTTACCGAATATGCCGTCGCCGATGGTGCTTTGGTAGCTGTTAAACTGAATACTTTCCCCGGCACGATGGAAATCGAGTGTCTGGTTGATTCGGCAATCGCGATCGGTACGGTTCTTTACGGCGCTGCCGATGGGATGGTGTCGGATGCGTCAAGCGGTACAGCGCAAGGGATTGCGCTGGAAGCTGGGGTTGACAACTCACATATCGAGTGCGCCATGTGGAACGTGAAATCGACCACGGCGGCAACGGTATCACTCTTGGATTCCGGGGCGTTCACGACGGCGGCAACGCTTGAGGCGTCCACTGCTGAAATATATCAGCACCTTTTGAGCGCACAGAAAACCATTCCGATTCCCCTTGGTTGTATTACCCAAGAGGACGGTACTTCTCTGTTGAAGCAGAATGGAACGGTTGCTGGTATCGCACAGATCTCCAACAAAGAGCAGGTAATCAACATACCGATCAACTGTAGCGCTGGCGATGCCCTGGGCTTTAGTGTTGCCATGCCGCAAGAACTGGACGATTCGGCGGACGTAATTGTTCACGTTATCGCAGGCAAGGATGCCGATAACGATGTCCTTACTCTGGATTGCGAGGTTTTTCCGGTTAAGGCCGGCGATGTGGCCAATGCGGATATCCAGGACACGGCGGCCACAACGATTGTGGCAGCTGTAACCGAACTGACGTTCACCTGCGGAAACGATGGCGTACTGGCGGCCCCGTGTGGCCTGTCTGTTGTTTTGACCCAGGGCGGCACGAATGATGGTGATGCTGTTTATATCTATGCAGTGTGGATCGAGTATACAGCGGCAATTCTGGCTGCATAAGGATTTTGCAACAGATTGACCTTATGACCTTAATAAATAACAAATAAAGCGGAGGAAATATCATGAGAGCAAAAACTGATGCCGCCATATATCGGCCCGATCTCGGCCAGGTGGTTAACGAATATGTCGAAGGCGCGACAATGGGATACATCGGCCTTGAACTGATGCCGATTTATCGAACGGCTATTGCCGCTGCAACATACCCGGTTATACCCAAAGAAGTAATGCTGAAGCTGCCGGAACTTGCAAGGGCACCTCGCGGTACTTATTCCAGGGATGATTGGGAGTATGAGCGCGGGCAGTTTTCAACTTCTGAAAAAGGCCGGGAAGAATTGATCGACGATGGTGAAAGGAAGCTAATGGATCAAGAAGCTCCCGGGACATCTGATTTTGTCGCAACCCGTCGGGCCTGGAATTTCATTATGCGAGGCCAGGAAAAACGGATCGCCGATAAGGTGTTTGATGATTCAACCTTTTCAGCAAACTCCATTACGCATGAGTGGGATGACGCTGACAACGCAGTGCCTATTACCGACGTAAACACCGGCAAAATGTCCATGCGTAGCGCTTGCGGGATGTTGCCGGATGTTCTGGTTATCGGATATTCAACATTTGAGAACCTGAAGCAGGTTGCTTCAATCGTTGACCGGTTGAAATATACCTTTCCGATGATTGATATGAACAAAATGTCCGTGCAACAGTTGGCAGCGGTTTTCAACGTGCCACGCGTTCTGGTCGGTGGGGCGGTTTATGATTCAGCGGGGAAGGGCGTTACCGCATCCATCACAGATCTTTGGAGCACTGAGTATGCTGCCCTATTGAAAATCAGTTCTGGCCCGGATTTAACTGAGCCGGGATTTGGCAGAACTTTTTTATGGACTGCTGACAGTCCGGAGAGTCCCATTGTCGAGCAATACCGGGACGAACCGCGTCGCTCGGACGTATATCGGGTGCGGCATAATTGTGACGAAGTATTGATCCAAAGCAAGAATAGTTCCGGCTCTGTTGTCAGCAATATCGCGGATGCTTGCATTTATTTGATGGATAACATTACGACCTAAAAAACCATGAGCGAAGAAGCCATATTCGATTCAATGGCCTGGGATATTTTTGCAGCCTTGGCCACTGAAGAAAACGCTACTTTCACACCCGGGGTTGGTGATCCGGTCACCGGGTTGTCGGTTGATATCGTCAAAGAAATCAATTGGCAACCCGCCGGGGAATCCGAGGTTTGGGAAACTGGCATTACAATCGAATATATTTTAGTCGATGTTGGATCGGAGGCAAATCAGGGTGATACTTTCACGGCTGACGATACGACGGTTTATACGGTTCATGCGGTTATTGAAAACGATGGAAGGTTTGTCAAGGTGGCGGTGAAATGAGTGAGGTAAAGAACGCAACGCTTGAGATAAGGCACAGATGCGAAAAAGGCGCCAGGGTTTTAATTTTAGAGCCCATCCACAAGGGAGCAAACATTTTTTTTGCTACTGGCTGGATTTCTGATCAAGCACCATTCGATCCTAACGATGTATCGGCTTGTGCTCAATGTAGGGATAGCAAATCGGGGCGTGGGGTTATTGAATGATCGAGATTAATATAGACAAGTCCGAATTAGCCGCCATGAAAGCGGTAGTGTACGGGATTCAGAACGGGCAAAAAAAGGTTCTAACCCGTGCGGTCAATAAGACTTTGATCGGAGTTCGGACAGACGCGACCCAGGAGATTTATAATATTTTGAGTTTAACCAAAACGCGCATCAAAAAGAGCTTTAAGATCACAAAAATGACTTGGGGAAGCCCTACCGCCAATATCAGGTCAACCGGAAAGCCGGTCGGCTTGGCCACGTTTTGGGGAACCCGGCAAATCAAGGCCGGGGTATCGTCAAAGGTTAAGAGAACGGGTCCACGAAAGGTTACGAAATTTGCCTTTATCGGAATGCGCGGAAACGTGAAACAGGCTTATTGGCGAAGGTATAAAGGGGCGAAGGTAGCATTTCGCCCAGGGGTTCCGTATTCGATGCTGCCTGAAGAATACCGCTTGCCTGTTAAACGCCTCACCGGTCCCAGAATCCAAGACATTTACGATGACCCGGCGGTGATGAAGGTTGTTTTAAAAAAGGCTGATGTCCGGATGTCAAAGAATTTAAACCACGAAACCGATTTTTTACTGAGCAAACTCTAATGGCTGACACGATCAGAGAGCAAATAATAGCGGCGATTGTAACCGCATTGGCTTCGGTTCGGACCGCAAAGGGTTACAATACCGAGTGCGGGCAGAACGTAGTTAGGGCGGCGAAGCAGATGGACCCGAGCGACCTTCCGGCCATTGTTGTATGGCCTGGGCATGAAACGGTTTCGAGCGTTTATTCTGATCATCCATTTGTGATGCCGTTGCGCCTGGCTGGGCTAAAAGCGTTCGGGTCAAGCAATGTTTCAAGCGTTGCTGAAACCATCTTGGGTGATCTGGTCGAGTTGATGACAGCTATTATCTGGACTCGCACATACACATCTGGCGGAACTTATGTCGTGAAAACCGGCGATACGATCGTCGGGGCGATATCAGGAGCGACCGCCTACGTGCAATCTGTCAGCTTGGATACTGGCACATGGGCTGGCGAAGATGCTGCTGGCACGTTGACGCTCCGGCGGGTTGTCGGGACTTTTGAGGCTGAGAATCTCAACGTCGGGGCCAATTCAAATGTCGCTTCGATTGCGGGCGGTTTGTCTGGCCAGCGATCTGTGGCGGTTGTCACGGCGGGTCTGGCTGATGCGATCAAGTATGTTTCCGGCGGTGTCGAGGAAAATCCGGAACCCAGCGAGAAGATTATAGGCGTTCCGGTTCTATTTGAAATAAATTATCGAACGGTGGCGGGTGATCCGTATCACCAAACGTCGTAGAAAGGTAATCATGGGACGAGACTTAAAAGAACAACGGGAAGACTTGCTCTCTCAAAAAATCGCTCACATTCTCAACGAGTATAAATTTGAGATTGTGGAATCCAAGGGGCGGAGGTTCGTCCCGGCTGATGGTGTAAAGATTCTGAGAGGCGCAGTTCCCAAAAAACGGAGGAAATAAAAATGCCAACAGCGGGAGAGGGAATTTTATATTACGAGGCAGGTCAAACCGGCGGCACTTACGTTAATTTGACCGATCAGGGCGACTTCACCGATTTTAAAAGTGCGGTTAACTTTTTTTCGAAGCGGTCTGGATATGCCCCGGTCGTTAGACCTAACGGGGTAGTGACGGGGCTTGTAATCACCCCGGCAACTTCGGGGACAAATAACCTGATCGATGTAAGCGCGGGAACGTGTTACATCGCCGGGGTTTTGACAACGGTTTCGCAAGATACAGACGTATCGTGTACGCGGGGAATTACGACCGATATTTATATGAAAAATTCGGTCACAATAACATCGGCCGGGGCTGTCGCGGTTGTAGTTGGAACTGACCACACCGGGACGTCTGACACCCGCGCTGCAAATGGTGGGCCACCCTATATCGACAACGATGCTTTTGAACTCGGCCAGATGCATTTCACAAGCGTAGCTGCGGCGGCTATCGTGGCAAACGAAATCAAACAAGTAGTCGGAACGCATCAAGAGCGTTACGATTATCCGACTTGGATCGTCGAGCATTACGATGTTGTGAGCGGTATTATCGGCTATGCCGGAGTAAAGTTTAATTCGGCGCTGCCCGAGATTCACAGCGAGGACGCCGGAACCACAGAGGCCGGCAAGCTGGTGTATGTCAACTATTACACGCCGACCTTCGCACAGGTTCCCAAGGCGGCCGAGTTCGTAAGGCCGGGCAATACGTATTCGGTAACGTCAAAACAGATTTACGGGGGCACGCTTGGAAGCTCTTCCGCATCTCTGGGGGCGGGGTCGTTTACGGCGTATTTGCTGGACGGCATAACTGACGGTTTTTTGCTTTATGAAGGGGCGATCTTGCTGTTTAAGTTTTTCCCTGACCGGCTGAAATCCGAATATATTCTTTGCCAGGGCAAGCTCGGTATCACCGAAAGTTACCCGGCTGACGATGCAATCTCAGCGGCTTGCACAATTGCGGCTGAAACCGCCGGGGTGCGCGTAACGGGCTAAACCTAACAACCTAAAGGGGGTATAATGACATTTGACTCAAGCGCGTTTATGAACGCGAAGTTTGAGGCGAGGACCGAGGCCGTAAAGGTTCCGGAACTCGCCGCTTGGTTCGGGGATAACAAAGACCCGCAGTGGATTGTCAGGGGCCTTACCGGGATCGAGTATGGCAAGGTTAATGAGGCGGTGGCGACGAATAAAAACATTCAAGCTGTTATCGAAAAGATAGTCTCGGAAAAACCAAAAACGCTTGCTGACGGTATTGGAAAACTCATTCTTGGGCCAGACGTCCCGACTGATATCGCTAGACGAATCAGCATTATCATGTCCGGTTCTGTTGACCCGGTGTGCGATTTAGAGATGGCTAAAAAGCTATGCGAATTTTTCAGCGTCGTCTTTTACAGCCTCACCAATAAAATCCTCGAACTCTCCGGCAGGGGTGCCGCTGTGGGGGGGCTAAAGCCCTCTGGCAAGACCAAGAAGTAAGGGCTGCAATGCACCTGTGCGATGCCAGGGGGCGGTTTTTGTACAAAGCACTGCCCGATCTATTCCCCTGGGGATCTCTTACCCCACTAGAAATGTGCCTGTGGGGCCTTTTCTACAAAGAGAAAAACAGGAAAAACAAGGCTCATGGCCGATCTTGAAAAAACAGTTTCGATCATATTTTCCGGCAAAGATGAACTATCCGGCAAGCTGAAGGGAATTTCACGTTCTGTCGATCAGTTCTCTACCAACATCCAATCTGCAACTCAACCCCTTGCCGACCTTGCAAAAAACATCCTGAAGATCGAAGCGGCCCTGGTGACTTTAGCGACTGGCGGGCTGGCTTATGCTGTCAACAAGGCGTCAGATTTTCAAGCGTCATTTAGCGAAATTTCAACCCTGATCGATGGAACCGGCGAGGATTTTAAACGCTTTAAGGGGGAGATTTTAGATTATGCTACTAATTCAACCGCCAGCATCGGTAGCATAACCGCGGCGGTTTATACGGCAATATCGGCAGGGACCAAATACGAGAAAAGCCTCGAGTCTTTAGCCGTAGCCGAGAAGCTATCGGTCGCTGGCAAGGCCGACCTCAACGATACCACCAAAGCCCTTGCAGGGACGCTGAATGCTTACGGCGCGGCTACAAGCGAGGCCGGGGACTACGCGGACGATTTTTTCACCACCGTAAAGCTCGGTCAAACCACAATTCCGGAACTGGCACAAAGCTTGTCGAATGTTACTGGTATTGCAAAGGAAGCCGGGGTTCCATTTGCAACGCTGACTTCCGCTATTGCTGCCCTAACAGCTGCGAATGTGCCTACCGCGCAAGCAATTACTGGAATCAAGGCGGCTATCGGCAACATTATCATACCATCAGGAAAGGCGGCGGAGGCGGCGAAGGCTTTGGGCATATCGTTCGATGCGGCGGCTTTAAAATCTGAAGGCTTCGAGGGAGTTCTGAAGAAAGTTTACACAGCCACCGGCGGCAACGTTGGTCAAATGGGAATGTTTTTCGGATCACTTGAAGGACTCAACACCGCGCTCGTATTGGGAGCGGATTCCCTTGGCAAGTTCGACGGCGCTCTTGAAGCAATGAAAAACAACACAGGCGCGGTATCTGAAGCATACGAAAAGATGGTCTACGATTTAAATCTTGCGATTCAAACGCTGAAAAACAATTTTGAAGCCGTTATGATTGATATCGGAACCCCGCTATTAGACGAAACGGCAGACATAGCCAATGCGCTTTCTGAAATATTCAAGGGGATCAGGATAGGTATTAATAAGGGCGCTTTTGATGATGTGTTTAAAGCCCTTGAAAAGTTCGGGTCTGCTGTCGCAAAAGACTTGAAAAAAATAGCTGAGATTATGCCGGAGGCGCTGAACAAAGTCGATTTCGATGGCCTTGTTAAGGCGTTTGGTGGTCTGGGTGAGGCTGTCAAAGAAGCGTTTGCCGCCCTGTTCGGCGATGTTGATTTAACTACCGCAGATGGATTATCGAAAGCGATTCAGAAGATCGTCGATGCTTTCACGGCGCTGACGAATATCGCTGCCGGAATTGTCGATATGTGGGAACCTGTTATATCGGGAATGTCAAAAGCAATAGATACGTTTTCTACAATGGATGATAAGACCCATTCGCTAATCGGAAAGCTTCTTGGCCTCGCCCAAGTGACAAATACGCTGGCCCCGGTATTAGGGGTCGTTTCTGGCGGCTTGGGTGCGGTTGCCAGCACACTCACATCTTTGGCGGCGGTCCGGTATTTAATCATCGGTGGTGGGATGAAAGCGATTGCGGTGGGGATCGGGCAAATTGTACTGGCATTGGCCCCTTTTGCCATTGGGGGTGGCATCATTATCGGACTATTATATATCCTTGACAAATTGGCAGAGCTACAGGTTGGCGAACCAAAAGTGTTCAAGGCAACAGTAAAGATTGATGGCGGGAAAAACCTAAATCTGGATACTGGAATTGTTACTGATAATCAAGGCAATATCGTTTCGATTCCCTATGAATGGAAGGAAAAAGAACCACCTAAAAGCAGTTCCGTTTTGATGCAAGAGCTGTTAGACGAAGGGCGAACAAAGGCCGAAATTGAATACGTACTGAAGCCGAATATGGAGAATTTAGACGCGGCGGTTCGGTCTCTCGGCGTCGGTATCAAAGGCAACTTTACGGAGCCAGTTAGCGACACGTTGGATTTACTAACCGACCTGCCTAAAAAAATCGAACCCTTGGAATTGATCAAAATCGACAAGAGCCTGATTGAAACCGAACTAAAAGAGATCGAAACCAAGGCTGATATAGTCCAGACAGCTCTTGAATGGACAGCACAATTAGATATTGCAGAGGTAGAGGCGGCGTCACGGGTCATGGAAGCCGCCTTCGAGGCGTCGGCTGTAACGGTTGAAGCTCTGGCCGCTTCCACAGCGGACATGGTCGCTACCCTGGGCGGTGTCGATACGAGCAAGGGTTTTGGTCAATATTGGGACATTAAGGAGTTCGCAGAAGCGCAACAGAAAATGGAGCAAAGCGCTGTAGACACACAAAACAAATTAACGACCGCTCAAATCGCGCTACTCGAAGCCCAGACTGAGGCAAGGAAAAGGGGCGATGCCCTGGTTACGATCAACGGCGAAGGACTTCAGCCGCATCTCGAAGCGTTCATGTGGGAGATTTTGGAGGCGATACAGATTCGGGCCAGCGAGACAGGGGTTGAATATTTATTGGGGGTAAACGCATGATTGGCATTAGCACGTTGACGCAAAACGCCGCGGGGGCGGTGGTTCTATATCTGATACCGACGGAGTTAAAAAACAATACCAGTAGGGTATCGCGAACGGCAACCCTGGATGGAGGGGCTGTAGTTAATCATTTCGGCCTTTCAGATTCAGACAGAACGATTCGTGTCAGCGGCGCAATCTCTGAAACCCTGGCCGATACTATATGGGCAATATTCAGACTCGGAGAAATGGTCAATGTGGCCACAAAAGATGGTTTTTGGCGAGCGGCTATCTCGCTTTTAAAAGTGGATGCCGGTCAAATAAATATGACGATTTTAATCAAGGAGGCATTGCATGAAAGCTAAATGGATACGATTATTAAGCGCGAGTTTATTGGCATTTTTACTAACAACTGGTTTTATTTTCGGGGTTATGGCGCCGGTCGCTTTGGGGTCTGGGGGAGATTCGAAGTTCGGGGCTAAAGTCGAGGCGACCATTGAACGGCCCGCGAAGCAGGCTGAAAGGGCGAGAGCGACGGTCACGAGCGTTTGGGACATCGAATGCTTTGACAAGCGCGGAAACCTAAAGTGGGAAATCAAGGGCTTAAAAAACATCGTCACAAACGAGGGTCTTGACGCGCTCCTTGATATTATGTTTCACGCCGATACTCAGATCACCGTATGGTATGTCCTGATTTTCGAGACCAACACGACACCGGCGGCGGCCCACACCTACGCAGTTCCGGTCTTTACCGAGTCAACATCTTACGATGAGGCGACCCGGCCGGCGTGGGTTGAGGCGGCGGCATCGAGTCAGTCAATAACCAATAGCGCAAACAAAGCCACTTTTACAATATCAGCGACCAAGACGATCTATGGCGCGGCCCTGGTCGGTGGTGGATCGGCCCCGACAACCAAAGGGAATACGGCCGGGGGCGGGGTTTTATATGCCTCTGTTAAATTCGGCACTTCCAAGTCGGTTGTCGACGACGATGTTCTGAAAGTCACTGTAACTCTTACGTCAAGCGACGTGTGATCTGATAGGTAGATAATGGCTTTTGAAGATTTCACCACATACACTAAGGTTGATCCAGGTGCGGACATAACTGTTGCGGCGAGTAAAATAACTGCGATTGCTGTATTGTCTCGCCAGGACACGTTCTATGTATATAAAGACATGGGGGTTGATTATTTTGCTGAGGGTTTTATACATCGGTTTGAGATAGAGTTTTCTGGATTAGGAAACAGTTCGTTTTTAAATTTCTATATGCTTGCAAATTCTGTAAACGATCTAAGTGGAGTTATGGGTGCTTCGGAAGATTGCATAGCTTTTAGTGTATATGATGATACTGAGAATTTAAGGCTGCGAGTTATAGAGGCAGGAGGTTTGCTGCAAGATGTATGGGTTACTCCGGGGCCGCAACCATCAACTACATATTTTATTACAATAACAAGGGATGATGATGGTGGTGTTAACAATACCGGTCAGGTTAAGGCGTTCATAAGAACAGGGAGTCATGGTGGGGCGCTACAGGATACTCTATCTATAGACTGCAGCGTTGGGGAACAAAACGATTATCGTTATATATATGGATGTACTGGATTTGATGATAACGTCAATGCAAACACGGTGAGCGGGTTTACCCAAAATATGGATCTCGCGCCTTTTGAAGTGGAGGTGGTCGCCGGTGTCGGACTCGGTGCCGAGGCCGGAACACTCGAACCCGAGGTAGAGGCCGGTGTTGGCCTGTCGGTGTCCGCAGAAGCCTCCAAAATCATCGAGGCGGAGATCACCGCCGGAGTCGGTGTGTCCGGTGCAGGGGCGGCATCTAAGGAAACAGAAACCGAGATTACCGCCAGCGTCGGCGTTCAGGCAGAATCCACGGTCTTTAATTGGTCTGAATGGCTGGCGATTTACGGTAACCAATATACGGCCCGGTACTATCTAACGCTGACCGGCGCTCCCGACAGCCTGGCAGATGTCGTGATTCCCATATCATCTTTTCAATATCGCCTGAGAGATAACACACCCTCATATTTACAGGTCGTTATCCCAGGGATTGATTATGCCACAGATATTGCCAACCGGGCTAACGGCGACCTAATCGTTGAGATGTCATACCTTGTCGGTGGCGTTGAGCAGCACAGAGAGCAGCTTGCCCGCGTTGACCTTGAGGACGTGCAGACGCATGAGGGGCCTCGTAAAAAATCAATCGTTTTGGTTGGCCATAGAACGGAAACCTGGGGCGCTCAGATTGTGACGCTGCGAGGGATTACATATCAGAGCGATAAAAACGGGCTGATCCGCATAAGATGTGCGGAACCCGATCTATTTTTGCGCCCTGGCAACACCGTAAAGGCCGGTGACGAGACTTTTACTGCCGGACAGGTGATGACCGCAGTTGCCAAGCATACGCAATGGATGGAAGTCGTGGAGGCGGCCTGATGGGCAAGGGAGGCGTAAATGAGCATACCGCCGACTGTGAGTACGAGATCCAAACGAAATACAACCGGGAAACATTTGACCGGAGGATTGAGCAATTGAACAACAAGATCGTGGATATCGATTTAAGAATATCGGAGATCGAGGACGCGTTGGATTATGGCGGAGTTTGAAAAAGACATAACCGCAGGTGCCGGGATTGAGGCTGAGGTTGAAGTTACAGTTGAAGTCAGCGTGGACGCTGCCGCTGGAATAAAAGCCGAGGTTGAGGGTGAGTTGGTTTTGGCGGGCCAAGTGCTTTGGGAAAAAACGCTTGCTGAAAACGCGGGGGATCCTATAAAAACGGCGGCGGTTTTGACGGCAAGAAAGAGCCTTTTGAAACTCAGGAAGGTCAGTGCTCAAAAGAAGATTTTGCAGATACAAAAACTATTTCTACAAGATCGAGTCGGTGAGATTAAAAACCTGGATGAGGCGGGCCATATAGCACAAATATGGTGTGCCGATTACACCGACGATTTAACCGGTGACGTAGGAATCATCGAAGTGCCTGGGGAGCAAACGGCCCGGAATATTCAACCTGGATATGATGGCAATGCGGTCTACAATGCCGAGCGTGACGGTCAGATATTACCGGCGATTGTCAGCACTCCCGCAGCCGCTTTTTGGAACCTGGCCATGATGCCCGGATGGCAGAAGTGGCAACCGACTTATCGTTACGGGACAATTACAGTGATTGATTATGAGGCTGACACTTGCAGCCTGAATTTAGAGGCAGCTACAAGCAGCCAACAGAGCATAAACGTCAACCAGGGAACGGCTCTCTCAGGCGTGCCGATACAATATATGCAATGCAATGCCGCTGCGTTTGCCGTTGATGACGTGGTTCTCATAAAATTCACAGGTCAGGATTTTGCTGCCCCTGAAGTAATTGGATTCAAGGATCATCCAAAGCCCTGCGGGGCCCGATGGGTCATGTTTAAAGTTTATGCTACTGGATATGATGCCCATTACGTAGTCTGGGACGCCCTAATGGATCAATTTGCCGACCTGTCAGCATGGAGCGGGCCGACTTTGTCAGGTGACTATCCTTGCAGTGAGGCAGACTTAGCCGCTTGGGTAGCGGCGACCACAGAGGTTGACGATGCCCCTTGCTACACGTGGACCGCAGCCGGGGAGTCAGTCCGGTCGAACGATGTTTCAGCGAACACCGGATGCGGCGTGCTGACAAACTCAAACATAGAGGACATCACATTTGGTTGGATAGATTGTCCAGACTGGGACGAAGAGGTTGACGGAGATGCCAGTTGGGACTTTATAGGCTTGTTTGATAGATTTTATCCGGCGTATCGGGGAGCGAGCGGCGTGCAGGGCGATTCTTACAACCTTTCAGTAGCCGATGCATTAGGAGGCGCAGGGGAAACCGCGTGTTCCCGTTTGGAATTGACACAGGACTTGGATTATGAGGAATTCGTACCCTGCCCAGGCGCAGAGCCGTGGCTACCCACTAGGGTTCGAACTGACGATTTTCAATACCGCAGATATTGCCCTCTTGGCTGGCTTGATACTTATACATGGCTCAATGAGGAGGATGGCGGGTGTTCGATATATTCCGGAGGATTGAAGTTTCCGTATGTTCAAACACAATGGGAAACACTTGATTCTTATCATGTCGGGAAATCTCCCGAGAACCAGAATGTTAAAAAAATGGCTCGGTTTAGCGGAACTATTATGTGTCAGTTTTATGTTTTCCAAGCATCCGGGCAGTACAGGGAGCGAGAGAATCCCGTAAACTGCCAAGAAGCTCAATTTGGAGCGTGGTCTTACCTGGGAAGCCCGGCGAGGCTGACCGATGCTAAAATCGCGGTGGACTACAGCGGTGATATCACGGCAATGAACCCGAAAGATCAGGTGGGCATCTCGGTTCTTGAATCCAAGGTCGAGGCAGCAATGAACAGCGCAGCGGATGAAGTCGGGCTTGGAGATAAACGCTGCATCGATAATTTTAAAATGACCATGAGAATTTAAAATAACGGAGGGACTAAAAAAATGAAACGATTATTTATTGCGATTTTAGCATTTTGTATGATGGGGGGGGTCGCGTATGGGGCCGGTTCGTCAAACAGTTATTCAATTCAGTGGGGCGGAGGGACAGGGGAAAACCGGATGGCGGTCGTTACCTGGACTTGGGTTGCAGACGATACAACCGGGGCAGTTCCCGGATCGGCCTTGAGTGCAGCCGATGCGGATCTTTTGAAGTATTATTTTGCCGATATGGGTGAAACTAAGTCCGGACCTTTTGTCGTTCCGACAACCCTTTATGACGTGACACTGGAAGACCCTGACGGTATGGATATTTTCGGGGGTAAAATGATGAATCGTAGCAACACGACCGGCCAACAGGTGCTGCCGGCCATAAGCGGCGCTCTGGGATCCCGGGCGGTTTATACCGGGTTGACGCTGCGGGTTTATAATAACAGCGTGAACAGCGCGACCGGAACGGTGATCATAACATTTATCAGATAAAAAAAATCAGGTCCGGAGGATAAAATGAAAAAAATATTTAGTATATTACTGGCAGTTTTTTTGCTTTCTTGGAGCGTTTCGGCCTTTGCCTACCGGCCCCAAAGAACGCTTAACACCGCGGCTATGCCGGAAACGACTTTCCCAGATGACATATCCCTGATTTTCGGTACAAGTTCAGACTTTTGCTTAGAATATGATTCATCGAACGGATATTTGCAGCTTGGCGACTGCACGAATGATTTTTTAAGAGTAACAGACGCCGGGACAACTGGAACTTTTGCTTTTTTGGGAGATGGCTCGTTTTCGGGGAATCTCTACGCCGCCACCTACGGATCAGACAGCTCGATTACTGATGCTGAGCTAAAAACAATAGACGACGGCGCCGTGACCGAAATCCTTGTCGGCGGCGGTGCTGGTAGTGCGCCGGTTTGGGGAACGGATATCCCGACAGCGGTGACCATTGGGGCGGCTTATATCTACCGCGCCGGCGGAACGGACGTGGCTGATGCCGATGTAGTTGATACGTTAACAATTACGAATATCTCTCAGGTGGGGGATATTACAGCCTCCGCTGCGGCGATAAATGGTATTGATGATTGTGCTCTTACCGAAATAATGGTCGGTGGCGGAGCGGGGAGCGCACCTATATGCACAACCGCTACCGGAACAGATGCACCTGTTAGAGCTACAAGTCCGACTCTTGTTACGCCTGTTTTAGGGGTTGCTTCAGCCACTTCTTTATCAACCACACCCACTTCAGCCCCTTCAATAAGTGGCACAGACT
>SDBT01004125.1_pt1 | contig 24768 bp, 18 predicted proteins | sample 2277101 | NCBI WGS metagenome assembly SDBT01 (sample SAMN10404973, study PRJNA504765) | marine sediment metagenome | isolation source: marine sediment core GS10_PC15, 103 cmbsf | place: Arctic Ocean: Southern Knipovich Ridge | collected 2010 | reverse complement strand
CTTTCCGTCGGCGTTTGCGTTGTGTCGAGGCTTGGTGAGTGTGCGTCACGGGTGCGTCCTGCTTGCTGTTTGAGGGTGAATCAGCTCTCGCCCTCGGGTTTTTCCGGCAGCTTGGGCATGAGGTCTAGGATGGGCAGGGCCGAGATTCGGGCAAAGTCGCGAACGGCCTCGTTGGCATCTTCCGCGGACGAGTCTCCTGAGCAGGTGATCTGGACCTGGGCCACGTAGGTCGGGGCGGCGGAGGGTCGCCAGATTCTCGATCTGAGCAGTTTGACGTCGGGGGAGTATTCACCGTCGATGACGTAGTAGTTCAGCACGTCGATCCGCCTGTCGAGCAGCCCGCCGCGATCGAACCGCAGCAAGCGGCAATGGAGAGTGGAGCCATCGTCGAGTGGCAGGGACATTTCCTCGGCGCTCAGCAGGTTCCATCCGGTGCCCGGATAGCACACTTCGGGGCGATGTGGCATCAGATCGCGAAAACGTACGCCGTAGGCGACCCACAAGCCGACTTGCCTGGTGTTTTCCGCATTGCGATATGCCCGATTGACGTGTTGGTCGGTATCGGTCGCCTTGATGACGTTCTCGTCGAGCGGGACGTCTCGGCCGATCCACCCGCCGAGGTCGAGCGGCAATTTGTCCAACGTGCCGGCAGGCAAAGGCGTCACCTCAGAACCGCGATCGTACCACGACGCGGCGGCCCGATAGCCTGCCCCGCCCGCCAGGAGCAGGACCAGCGCCACAACCACAACGAGCAACTGCTTATCGGGGGGTCTGTCATTCATCACAAATCCTCGATGGGTGTCCGACCTCCCGATATCCTACTGCGCGGGAGTAGAAACTGGAAGCGAGGCGGCTGACGGCGTGATGCGGGCCGATATCGGCATGATCGCGTTATGTTATCAGCTCACCCCAGAGTCACCAGATTTGCCATACCACCTATTTTAACGTAGCTTTACAAGGCATCCCGTTTGGGGTTCGATCTGCGCCCAATTCAAGGGCGATGAGAAGCAGCATTCCTCAGGGGGGATTCTGAAGTGGCGATTTCATCGTGAACTCGGCCACTAAGCGGAATCAGTCGATGTAAGTACTGTGTTTACCGCCTTGGCGCCCTCGGAGGCCCGATAGCCGGGACATGGAGACCTGTCTATGTACCTTCGTAGCGCTTGTGTTGCCCGTGTTGTTTGTGCCTCGGCCATTGCCTTCGTTGTCAGCATGATCGCCTGTGACGCGGGCGTGGACGAACCGCTTATCGGCGGGCTCGACGATTTCACGACCGATACCACCTCGCTGCACCCGGACAGCGCAGGCGGAGGCGGCGACACCGCCCGATCATCGCGCGAGGTAGTTTTCACCGTTACGCCGATCAGCGGCCCGACTCCTTTGACGGTCGTGGCGGCGGCCGCTAGGGTTGATGGTGGTCCGCTAGCAGCGGGCGAGTACGCCTGGACCTTCAACGAGGAGTTGGCTGCCGGGCCGGTAGACTCTCACGGTTCGATATCACACGTGTTCAACAACGCCGGTAACTACGCCATCACCCTCACCGTCACCCTGGCGGGAACGGTCGCACCATTGGCCTGCATCAACACCCAAACCGGCACGTTCACGGGTATGGCGACGGCTCAGCCGGTGATCTCCGGCCAGGTGCGTGATAAAGATGGCGCCGGCATCAGCGGCGTAACGCTGGTCGGTCGCTACCCCGGCGACAGCGTGGTTACGAATAGCAAGGGAGCGTACGAGATCGCCGTCCCGTGGAAATGGTCCGACTACATCAGGCCGGAACATCGCGACTACGAGTTCACCCCGACGTACTTGGATTATGCTGACGTCACCTCGAGCGTGACGGACCAGGATTACGTGGCCGAAGCCCCTGTCCCACCCCAGCAGCCCTCGCCTGACTGCAACGGCAACGGCATTGTGGACTCTCGAGACATCACCGCCGGCACGAGCGAGGACTGCAACGACAACGGCGCACCGGACGAATGCGATCTCGCTAATGGTGCCAGCCAGGACTGCAACAGCAACGGCGTCCTCGACGAGTGTGATCTGGCCAACGGTACTAGCGACGACTGCAACGGCAATGGCATGCCGGATGAATGCGACACCGCCAGCGGCAGCAGCGAGGATTGCAACTCCAATAGCATCCCCGACGAATGTGAGTCCGACTGCAACGCCAACGGCGTGCCGGACATTTGCGAGATCGCCGTCGAACACGGTGGCTTCTGCACCGGCGGGATTCCGCCGTGCCTCGCGGACGAGAACGGCAACGGTGTTCCCGACGAATGCGAGGTCGATTGTAACAACAACGGTATTGACGACTATCAGGATATCGCTGATTGCACGAGTGCAGACTGCAACGGCAACCTCATCCCCGACGAATGCGACATCGCCAGCGGCCGCAGCCCCGACGTGAACGGCGACGGGGTCCCCGACGAGTGTGATAACTTCATCTACGTCGACGACAACGGCGACGAGCAGCCCTGCTACGATTCCTCTCAGCCCCTCGGCAGCTACAGAAACCCGTATGACACGATCCAGGCGGCGGCCAACGTGGTCGGCCCTGGTGATACGGTGTTCGTCAAAGCCGGCAGATACCCGGAGCAGGTGGACATCACGGCCAGCGGCACGGCATCGGACCGAATTACCTTCAAGAACTACGCAAATGACCTCGTTGTGGTAGACGCAGAGAACATTCGCCAGCATGCCCTCTTTGTGGGCAATTTCCACGCGCCGGGCAGCGGCGACTATGTCACCATAGACGGTTTCACCTGCAAGAATATGACGGTGTTCAACGGATATGCGTCGGGCATCCTGGTCACCGGCACCAACTCCGTGATCATTCGCAACTGTCACATCTTTAACGACGTCTGGGACGGCACTATCACCGTGCGCGGGATCTACGTGATCGGCCCCAACCAAGATACTGTGGTAGAGTATAACCACATTCATGATCTGTTTGGTGGCATCAATACTCGGATCGACACCGGTGGAACCTTTCCCGGCGTTCCCGAACGACCGATCATTCGCTGGAATCACGTTCATCATTTCAACATGGTCGATGAGGAGCTACAGAACCACGCCACTGGCATCGCTATCTCGAACGGAAGCCTCGAAGCCCTTGTGGAGCATAACGTGGTCCATCACTGTGATGACGGTGGCATAGTGACTAACGCCAGCATCGGCCACGTCATCAGGTACAACATCGCGTATCTGATAGATCACCTGGACACGCCTGGCGGCAATGGCCCGGGCATCAAGACGCATCCAACGAATGCGACCGGCCCCGACCCGGACGTTGTGCATCACAACGTATCGTTTCTCAATCAAGCTAGCGGCTTCGAGATAAACGTGCATTTCCCGCAACTCGGCGCCAAGGTCTACCACAATACTTCGTACGGCAACGGAGCTAGGGGGTTTACTGTCTCGAAGGACCTGGTGAATCCGCTAGTGAATTCGGATCTGAAGAACAACATCGCCGCGGGAAACGTAGGCTACGACATCAAGCACCTGCCGCCGGACCCGGGCCTTCTTGAGTATTGCCTACAAGAAGACGGGTGGAACACGTCCGGTGGCCCACACATGCGCAGTGGTAGTCCAGTGTTCCAGAATTTCGATGACCTCGCAATTGACAGCAACGGCGATGGCACCCCTGATCTGTTTGACGACCTGAGCGACCCGGCCATTTATCCCGGGGCCGAAGCGGCCATTCTCTTCGCCAAACAGCAGGTCGCTTGGGTCTTCACGCCCCAGCCGGGACTTCTTCACGAGGTGGATGCTGGAATCGATTTGGGGCTTGGTTTTGTAGATCTCTTGGGAAATGGCCCAGTTGACGACCCTAGTTCGCCCAACCCCTGGTCCGGCGAGCCAGGCACGGGACTGTATGACATGGGCGCGATCGAGTATATCCCCCCCCCATAACTTCCAAGGTTCGAAAACCGTCGCTGTGTCGAGTCACGATTGGTAGTTCCTGCACCATTGCTCGAAGACGAGCAGTGCCCACAACTTCCTGCTGAGATCGCGCATGCCCCGCCGGTGGCCGCGCAGAATCGCTACGATCGCCTCTTTTCTGAAGAGCCGGGATGACTTCGACGAGGGGCTAAGGAGCAGATCTCTCGCCAGCGCGTCCATGTCACCGCGGAACCAATGCTTGATGGGGATCCCGAATCCCTGCTTCTTGCGGTGAAGCACGTCCGCCGGCAGGTGCGGCTCAAGCACTTTCTTGAGGGCGTACTTACCCCCAGCGACGCCGAGCTTTAACGAGGCCGGCGCCTTGTTGACGAACTCGACCAGGGTATGGTCGAGCAACGGCACGCGGACCTCGAGGCTGCTTTGCATGGACATGCGATCGGTCTTGACCAGGATATCGTCCGGCAGGTAGGTTTTCTGGTCGGTGTGCTGAAGTGTGGTTACAAGATGTCGCCCATTGCTGCTTGCGAAATAAGGGGCAAACAGCCACGGAGCATCGTGGACTGCTTCCAGGGCATCTTCTCTGAAGAGCTGGCGGCGCTCGGCGGCGGAGAACTTCTCGCACTGGCTGAAATAGCGGTCGGCGCCGGTGGCTGCGATGCGTTGCAGCATGCCCTTCCCGCGAATGTAGGCGGGCATCACTCTCGCAAGCAGACCGCACACGTGGCGCAAGGGCGCCATGGCCACAGAATCGAAGCGCCGGTATTTCATCGCCTGGCGGTAGCGCTGATACCCGGCGAAGGCCTCATCGCCCCCGTCGCCGGACAGGCAGACGGTCACCTGCCGCCGCGCTTCGCGGCAGATGTAGTAGGTCGGCAGGGCAGACGGGTCGGCGAATGGCTCGTCGAGGTGGTGGACGATGTCGGGAAGTACGCCGAGGTCGTGGTCGCTGACCACGATTTCGTGGTGATCGGTCTCATATCGATCCGCCACCATGCGTGCATAATGCAGCTCGTCAAAGTCGGCCTCGTTGAAGCCCACGGAGAATGTCTTGAGACGGCCGGCCGACTCCTGGCTGGCCAGGGCGACGATGCCGCTCGAATCCACCCCCCCGCTGAGGAAGACGCCCAGAGGGACATCGGAGCGGAGGCGAATCCGGACCGCCTGGCGGAGCCGCCGTTCGAGCTCCTCCAGCCAGGCGCGTTCGTCATCGACTGGGGTTTCATCGAAGCACACGTCCCAGTATTTGTCGATCGTGATGCGGCCATCCTGCCAGACGAGCCGGTGCCCCGGCAGGAGCTTGTTCACCCCCTGCAGGATGCATCGATCGTGCGGGACGTATCCGTAGGCCAGGTAGTCGTCCAGCGCCGGCAGCGAGATCTCCGGCTGGAAGCTCGGGTCCTTGAGCAGGGCTTTGAGCTCGCTCGCGTAGGTCAAGCGGCCGTCCACGAAACGGTAGAATAGCGGCTTTTCGCCTAGGCGGTCGCGGGCCAGCATGAGCCGGCGCCGTCTGCCATCCCACAGGGCAAAGGCGAACATCCCATTGAGGACCTCTAGGCAGCGAGTTCCCATATCCTCGTAGAGGTGCAAGATCACCTCGGTGTCGGATGTGGTCGTGAACTTGTGGCCCTTCCGCTCAAGGTCCGGTTTGAGCTCCAGGTAATTGTAGATCTCGCCGTTGAATACGATGGCGATGGACCGATCCTCATTGAACATCGGCTGTGATCCGGTAGCGAGATCGATGATGCTCAGACGGCGGTGCCCCAGGCCGACCACGTCATTCAGATACGTACCCTCGCCGTCCGGGCCACGATGACGGAGTGTCCTCGTCATCCTGAGCAGTACGTCGCGGTCGGGCGGGGTAGAGTGTTCCGGCACGCAGATTCCGGCGATACCACACATGACATGCTTTCCACTTAGCCTTTGTCGGCTTGCACAGAAGGGTCGGCGGGCTTTCGAAACAGAAACTCATTGCAGCCAAGCGACCCGGCAGACTTTAGATTCTCCAGCAGCAGGCCCAGTCGGCAGTGGCAGAACTCAAAGATCTCGTCCACACGCGCGAACTGATATGGGTATCCGCCGATCCAATCCACGATGTCGACCGACCAGCTCATGCCGCGTTTTGAGGAGTAGCGGCGTATTTCTCGCACCGGATTCTTCAACGACACCAGCATCTTGGCAATCTCATTCATCTGGTAGAAGGACTTGAGCATGAATCTCACCGGCGCGCCACTGTTGTTATAGAAGCGTTTCATCCTCAGCCAATAGTGGGAACCACGGAGCTTCGTGAGTGATTGATACTCCAACTTATTGTAGATGGCGATATCGAGTAGCCCACCTGGATGGACAAGATCGGCGGCGTTTTCGAGCGCACGATACATATCGCCGGTGTGGTGCAGAACACCCCAGGAGTAGACAATATCGAACTGGCCGAGACCCGAGAGGAACCGGCCGTCCAGGATTGATCCCTGGACTACTTTCCAGTTTCCGGGTGCACCGGCTCGCTCGGCCAACGTACGACAGCATGCCACCGACTCCGGATCGAAGTCGAAGCTGAACACTTCGTCGGCGCCCAGTCTGAACGCCGCCTGCGAGAACAGGCCGCTGCCACATCCGATATCCAGAAAACGCCGGCCCTGCAGATCATCGAGCATCAGCAACCGCTTGAGCGAGTTTGTCGCCCGGGTGGCGGCTTGGTCGTCGAGGTGGCAAGCGACGTATCGCCGCCAGTTCTTCCCGAACCCGAAACGCAATTCTTCGTTATCGCCGTTGTCGGTCACAGCCGTTCCCCGTTGTCACAGTGGGCCTGCAGGCGCCATTGGTCAATGTTTCGAAAAGACTCTCGTAAGCGGAGCACGTCGCGTCAATTGTATGAGTTTCGAGATAGAATTCACGGACGGTCCTACTGACGGTCGCCCACAAGTCTGGATCGCCGGTCAGTCGATGAACCTCCGCAATCAGCCCGTCCACGTCGGCGGCCAGCGCGCCGAGGCCGTGGCAACGGACAACCTCGTCGGGATCGACGGTGGTCACGACCGGTACGCCGCGTGCCCAGGCTTCCATGAACGTATTTGGATAGCCCTCGGCCGGCGAGGTGCAGAGCAGCAGTGCCGCGCAATCGTAGAACGCGCCGATCTCTGCATGTGGGACGATCCCATGAAGCCTGATGTTGGGTAGTTCGCTCGCACGCCTGGCACACTTGCGGGCGTACTCGTCTTTCGGAGGTGCACCGCCCACGACGTCGATCTGATACTCCGGGCAGCGCTGCGCCAGGTCAAACAGGAACTCGATCCGCTTCTCCACCGCGAATCGGCCGACCCACAGCAGGCGCAGAGGAGCATCAGGGTCGATGGCTCGATCCGACCTCCCGCCAGTCCGAGGATCGGCTGAACAGCTTCGAATCAGAACGGAGCGAACGCGGAAGGTGGATTCGAGCATCTGCTGCTGCTTCAGCGTCTGCGCGATTACGCAATCCGCCCTGTGAAGCCCGGCCCGATAGAGAATTCGCTCTCTTGCCTTTCGCAAGTACGGCAATCCGGGGAGACAATCCAGGTCTGAGGCAACCGCGAAGATGAACCTGCGGCGATGTCGCGCGCACCACCAGGCGATCTGCCCGGTTTCCGAGCCCGCGTTCCGCTGGTAGTAGATATCCGCATCGGCCCGAGCCATCGCCCTCCACAGGCTTGTCCAGCGCGGGTGGATGAATCGCAGGCCAGGGATGCCATCGCTACGGGAGCACGTCTTGTACACGCGGATTCCATCGTGCTCGATGCCGTCCGGTTGGCCGTGGTCGAGAGTGATGAAACTTGCCCGGTACCCCCGCTCGAGCAATTCGCGGGCGATCATGGGCTGCTGGATTTCGGAGCCTCCGATGTGCCCCAGGTCGGAACGGCCCGACAACACGGCGTAGTTGTTCGGGGAAACAAAGCAGATACTTGGTTTTCGGGTCGAGATCATCAGAATTGCGGATTGCGGATTGACGATTGCTCATGACTGACGCCCGAGAGCTGATTGTAGAGACCTTTCGACATTCCTTCGGTTCGCGGATTCTTCCATGAGGTGCGGGGGCTGGCCGGCGGTCTCGATGGCCTGACCCCTCAGGGATTACGGCCCGCAAGCCGCCGGGTCGGGAATCGTGAGCCGCCGGATTGGGAACCATGACCTTATCGGCTTGCGAGGCGTAATCCCATGGGCTTTGGCGCCCGAAGCTCATGGGCTTGCGGTCCGTAACCCGATGGGCTTGGGCGCCGTAAGCCCAGCGGGTCGCGATTCTGAGCCCACGGGGTGCGTCCTATAATGTCGGTCGCCTCAGAATCTCACACAGAAGCACGGCTGCGCCTCCGATCGCAACCAAGGTGTGCAATAGGCCCTGCCAAGGACTCCAACGGCGAGACGCCGGCGCCACAATCCCCAATCCGCAATCGCCACTCCCCGATCGTCGAACCACCGCCTACCCGACCGTCAACGTGGCATCCAGGCGGCCGATGCGGAGCGGGGTCGAGCCGGGCATGCGGGCTCGGACCTCGATGTTGTGGGTGCCGGGCAGCAGGGTGGGAACCAGGAAGACCAGTTGCGAGGGCTTGTTCTTCTGCACGGTGGTCACCTTCACCTCCGCCCCGCCGGTGGGGATGATGTAGATGCCCTCGTCGGCGGCCACCTCGTCGTACTTGAGCCGACTGCCGGTTAGCTGGCCGATGTTGTCGCTGGTGAGCTGGTCGTTGGTGGTGTCGCTGGCGATGTCGCGGTATTCGATGGGGTTGGGGGCCGGCTTGACGGCCTCGTCCTTGACCGTCGTGGCGTCGTCGCGGACGGTCTTGCGGATGCGGCTGCCGGGGTTGGCCCCGACGTCCAGCGAGTGGCGGGTGGGGTCGAAGGTGTCGGTCGGGCCGGTGAATACGCCCTTGACCCGCGGGAAGAGCTCGACCAGGCCGCCGAAGTTGACCCGCCTGCCGTCCAAGAGTACCGATTCGCACGCCCCGATAGCATCCTCCAGCACCGCCATGATGTCGGCCCGAGTAGTGGTCGAACCGCGCTCGATCATCCGCCGCGCGACCGCGTCGAGATCGGCGCTGTCGGCAGACTGCACGATGGCGGCGTAGTCGTCCGGGTCGGAGGTCAGGTTATTCTCGAACAGGGCGTAATGAATCGGCATGAGGGTGCTCCTTATTTCGCTGTTAGCTATTGGCTGTTAGCCGTTAGCTGTGGTTCAGGGCTCTTTGCTGTCAGTTGAGGGTAGTCAGCGGTTTACAGTCCACCTTCGGCAAGGCCGTCGTGGCGAAACGGCTCACGTCTGGCAAGGATCATGCGGGCCGTCGCTGGCCGCGTCAAGGGCCTGCTTGCGTCCGATGTAAATGAGGTAGGGGCTCCATCGCGATTCGATGGCTCGTCCTCGCAGGCAAGCGAACAGGAGGGTTTCCACTGCGTCGGCGCCGCGGTCCATCGCGCGGGCAATAAGACCTCGCAAGGAACTCTCGCTGCGCAGGGCAACGCCAAAGAGCTTGAACATGCCTATTCCCGCGCAGAATCTAGTCTCCAGTCCAAGATCGTCGAAAAGCATCCGGTAGGCCTGCGGATGCATGATATCCAGGTTGTGGGCCCTCAGCAGGTCGCGTGCGAAGCAAATCAGGAAGGGGAAGGCGAAGCTCTTGAGGTTTGGTATCGAGCAGAAGAGATAGCCGCCAGGCTTGAGGATCCTGACGTGGGCTGCGATCACCGGCTTGGGCTCATCGAAATGCTCGATGAATCCGCTGGAGAATACGACATCGAAACATTCATGGTACTCATCTTGAAAAGCTGGGGAAAAGAAATCCGTTTCGATAACTTGACGCGGGTCGAATCCCTGCGAGGCGAAAGCTCCGCGGGTCGTCTTTGCTCCGGTGGAGTTGTTTTCAACGCCGTATGGCTGATAGCCGAAGAGCCGATTCAACCGCAGCAAGTTCCCGCCCGGGGCGCAGCCAATCTCAATGGCCTTCCAATCGTCGCGAACCGGCAGATGATCCTGAAGAAGCCGGTCAACGAGATACTCTGAATACGATTGAAAAGGTAAGGCCCCGACCCGGGTCCTGAGGTGGTCCAGCCAACGCCGGAGCCCCGAGCGTTCGGCTCCCACCTTGTCGGCTGTCTCCGCCGCAAAGGCCGAATGTCGTGATTCCCAGAATTCTTCATCTGCTAGAGGCATGATTGACACTCTCCGTGGTCCTGACTGGATGATCGCACACTTAGCGGAGGAAAGCTGTTTCGATTGTGCCGATTACTCAGGGCAAACTACCACTTGGACTCGCAGCCTCTCTTTTGGAAGTGGCGGCTTTGATCTCGCATCCACGCGGCGGTTAGACATTGATTCTCGCCGTGCCCCGTTTTTCGTTCGAACGCCCCAGGTGCGGTACAAACCTCTTGATACGTCTGCGGCGAACCGCGCGGAACGTGGGGACAGACGGAACCGTCCTGGCGTCATCCCACACAGGTTCGAATCCCCAGCGGCGCAACTCGCGCCTCACCGTTCGGGGAGTATGAAAGATCGGCGATTGCTCACCATGCATGCCCCCATGGTGATGCCACGTCACTTGCCGGCGCAGGCCATGGAATAACACACCGTTGGCCAGGCAAAACATCCTGACTGCAACGCTCTTCCAGCGACGAGCACGAATGCTGCGGAACAACTGTCTTATATCCCACCGCAATGTGGTCAGGCAGATTACCAAGGTAGCCCCGTCCCGCGCCACCCGGGCCATCTCGCTGAGCGCGGCGTCGTTTCGCACGTAAGTGAGCACCAAGCGACAGAACACGAAGTCAAAGGACTCATTCTGGAACGGCAGGGCTACTGCATCACTCCGAGTTACCAAGGGTGGCGTGACTTGCTCTCTTTCAGCAAAGATCCGCGAAAGTCCGAGGTGTGATTCAGTCAAGTCGACGCCAGCCAGCCTCGAGGCACCGTGATGGCGAAATGCCAACATCGCGCAGCCAACACCGCATCCCACGTCCAGCATATCACTCCCACGGACCATCTCCACATGCACACCTCTGGGCAAGACCTCCCGATGCTCCCGCCAGTTCGCGTACTGCTTGACGCCATCGCAGATCCCTTTGCCTAGATCAGTTAATTGAAGCATGCTCATGCCGGTGCCCGACAGCAGGTTCAACTCCCGAGCCAAGTCGAGGCCCTGGCACTTGTTGTCGAGTAGCGCGATCTTCCTCGCCAGCTCAGCCCGCCGCGAGGGATCGCTGTTCATCAGCCAATTGAGGCATCGCAGTAGAAGCAAGAATGCGTCATCTTGCCGAAGCAGAGCCTCACTCAAACGCCCGTCAATCACGGTCATAGTCTCGACCTCCAAGAGCGGCGACCCCTCGTCCCTGAACGAAGGGGAAGATATCGATCTCCCCGAATCGTCCTATCGTTGATGCTCTCGGTTTCTCGCAGTCGAAGAACATTGCCGACACATCGTCCGAATTGACGAGGAAACGCAGATCCAGGAACGGCACACTCTGCTTTGACTGCTCCTCCATTAGCACAGGACGATAGGACACCGGCCTCACCGCAGACTGCCCAAGGAGAACAACAAAACAATGGAATCCCCGGCGCTCGAACCGACCGCGACAGTGACGTGCCGCTCCGCTGATATGCCCAAGATCAGATCGGCCGGCGATGGCACCGTATGCGCTGGACGCCACAAAGCAAATCCTCAAAGGTCGGCATTTGTAGGGGAAGAGCAGGCAGAATGTGGTCCTCAGCCGCAACCTAATCAATCACTCTAGGTACCCCAGCTCGCGAAGGCGAGCCGCAAGGCGGGCATCATCGAATTCCGGCGCCGGCGAGTGCTCATTGAATTGACAATGTGGGAACGACTCCAGCCAGGCGTCAAGCTTGGTCTGCAATTCGGCTGCGAGGTCCCGCTCGCTGGTAATGAGGTCGTGCTCCTCCCCCGGGTCGTTTCCGAGGTCATACAACTCGTGGCGACCGTTGGACGACCAGATTAGTTTATGCGTTGGCGTTCTGTATGATCGCAGCACCCTGTCGTATTTCGCGCGCCATTCCGGCATGAACTCCGGAACTTTCTCTTCGACCAAACGGCTTGCCGGGCGATAGAGTTCCGAGACCGCGTATTCCGGGAATTGTCCAGTACCAATCGCCCTCAACAAATCGCCGCCTTGGAAGGCGGCCTCGGCGGCGGGCTCGTCGATGGACGCCATCGCCAGCAGCGTGGGCAAGAGATCGATGAGCTGAACCATCGACTTGACGCGGATGCCATCCCGACCGCCTGCCGGGCGGATGATCAGGGGTACACGAAGAAGCGTATCGTACAAGCAATGCCCGTGCCGAAGGAGCCCATGCTCACCGAAATTCTCGCCGTGATCCGCCGTCACGACGATAATCGTGTCGTCCAACATGCGATTGCGCTCAAGATAGTTCGTAAGCCGACCGAACCACTCGTCGAAGAAGGCCGTCTCGGCGCGGGCCAGATCCCGCAGACCGTCAAGATCCTCTTGCGACATTTCGACGGCACCGGCCATGAACAGCTCCTTGTCCTGGTTGATGCTGCGCATGCGACGGGCAGACATGCCGGCAAGCCGCCGACGGAAGCGGGCAGGTGGCAACATTGGCGCGTGGGGTTCGTCCGTGTGGATGTACAGCAGGAACGGTTTGGAACGATCGCGTCGTTTCTTCAACCAGCGGAGCGACTCTCCGATCACGACCCGGCTTTCGTTGGTCTTCTGGTAGGCACGGGTGATCATGCGATGACCTCGGCCGACACCTTTGAGGAACATGTTGCAGACGGAGACCTCACTCTGTCGCAGGTTGGACATTGTACGGAATCCCCGATCCAATTTGGTTCTTGGACCAATGTAGGGCAGATCGGAGATGGCGGCGGTGTCATAGCCGTTCCGCGCGAAGAGCTCCGCCATAGTGGGGTACTCTGAATCCAACACGACGTGCTCATCATGTCCGCCGTGTTTCGTCGGCAACATACCGGTAAAGACCGACGCCATGGCCGGGAAGGTCCAAGCCGACGGGGAAATCGCGGTTTCGAACAAGTACCCATCGTGGGCGATGGAGTCGATGTGCGGGGTCGTGGTAATCGCCCCATCGTAGCATGAAAGCCACGCGGGGCGCGCCGAGTCCAGGACCACGATCAGAACGTTCGGGCGGGAGTTATTCATCCTTGCACATTCACCTTTCATCTGCCGTTGTTCGAGAATCGATGCACCGGGCGCCGCCGTCGGCTCGGCGTTCCTCTTCGGCGGCGCACAACAAGTCCCGCCGCGTCTCCTTCTCCGGGCGTCGAGTGAAACCCAGCCTGCTTAGCAGACGCATCTTGAGCGCTGTCGGCAGCACATAACGCCAATAGACCAGGGCCAAGGCCACTCCACCACCGCCCACACCTACAATGAGCTCCAAACCTGTCTGCCCACCACATAAGAACCTCGCCAGCAACAACATGACGGCCATGGGCAATGTCGCCGCCAGAGGTCCGGGCAGGACCTGGGCGGCGTAAGTTACGGTGGAGAGTCTCAACGCCCTGCAGAGGTGTATCTGAGGCATCAGCCCGGCACCGATAGACAAGGGGATGGCCACCGCCACCGCCGCTCCCCTGATTCCCATTTGGAAGACGACGACAAGAAGCAACCCCAGAGCGACGCTCATCAACGCCCAGACCAGCTCCGAAAGGCCGGCCCTTCCGTGCTGGTCCAAGCCCACGAGAATCCGATATGCAGCCCGGCTTGCCATCGAAGGCAGATGCCCAATTGCGAAAATCGCCAGCACGAGCGGGGCCTCGTAGTCCGATCCCATCCAGAGACGCACTATCGGGCCGCCCGCCAGCGTCAACACCAGCACTACAGGCAGCGCGATGTACAAGCTGTAGCGGGTGGCGATGGTCGCCAAGCGCTGCAGGCCGGCAATGTCACCTGCGGCTTGGAGCCCGCTAGTGGCTGGCGTAAACACGTTGCCGTACTGGTTCATCAGTTTGGTGGCAAACATCACGAGTGCCCGCTGACGAGCGTAGACCGCCAGCACCACAGGGCCCAGGGAATAGGCCACGATCAAGCCGCTCGTTTGATAGACGGCGTTTCGAGAAATCGCTTGTAGTAAGGTCTTGCCGCCGAACCTCAGGACTTCCCGCAAGTCGGTTCGCTGTACCAGCTTGAGAGATACACGCAGCTGCGGGCACAGGCGGCGTACAATGAGATAATCCAGCAGCCCGGTACATACCTCCGCAGACAAGGATACGCACGCGAGCGCTATCAACCCGTGTCCAGTACTCAACAGACCGACCATCACCGCGAACCCAGTCAGATGGCATCCACAGCGCGTCAGGTTCTTCAAGTCGAAGCGCTGACACCCGGTCAAGATGCCGCTGAACACATTCAGCGGTAACATGATTGCGGCGTTGAAGCCGAGAATGCCCACGAGCCACTGCGCCAGGTACACATCCTCCTCGCCGGTCGTCGGCCCAAGCAGAAGCGGCGTGAGCACAACGAAGACGCCCAGGGCGCCGATGCCGACCAGGCAGCTGCAACCGAGCACAACCATGCACGCGCTCACCGTGCGGCTGAGCCCCAGCCAGTCCTCGACCTGTCGAAACCGCGCCACGTAGCGGCTCACCGCTGACGTCACGCCGAACGACAGCAAGCCGGTATACACCACCAGCGACCAACTGAAATCCCAGATGCCGAGCATCTGGTCGCCGATCTGGTCGCACACCAGGCGGGGGAGCACGAAGCCACTGATGGCGAGCACCAGCATCCCGGCAAAGTTGGCAGCGACATTTCGCGAGAGGCTGGTCGCCGTGCCGGTCGGCCGGCTCACGCCGGGAGGGGCTGCATCCCCACCAGGGCTGTCTGGGCCGGACGGAGCAGCGGGCGTCTCGGCTTCCCGTTCACCACCGGATGGATCGGAACAACTCACCGAAGGGGGAACTCCAACTTAGTCCATGGGATGGAAACGCTCGGCCGACCCGTTTCATCCGGGGGGTTGCGACGAAGAGCGCTTACGGCTCGGCCGTCTAGAATTATGGAGGTCTTCGCGGGGTCCGGCACGTAGAAGGTCATGCCGTCCAAGTCCGTGGCCGCCAGTTCTCCGGTTTCTCCCGGGTATTGCGACTTTGCACTAAGGTCGATACGCGTTTCTCCGTCGTCAGATTCGGCCATCCAGTTAGCTTCATCGATCGCCCGACCGTAGCCCAGGGCCCGCCGCGTGGTGGTGACCAGGATGTCGCCGCGGTTGTAGGCGCCGGCCAGGCGGTGAAAGCCCGCCACCGCGGTGGTGTCAAAAGGTGTGCGGGGATCAGCAATCTTGACCCCCAGGTGGGTGTACAGGATGCAGACGCCCCCGCGACAGACCAGGCGCCGCAACATCGAGTCGGTCAGGACGTGACCGATACGGCCTCCCGTATCATTGGAGCCTATTCCCCCCCAGTGGGGGCTGCAGCGCATAAACTCAAAGACCTGCGTGCCGTCGCGCAGGCTGCATGGGCGGAGCACACGATTCGAGGCGTGCATGCGATACCGGGCGCTGCCCAGGTGGCCGAGGAGCCCCTTTGCGGCCTCCTTGGCACAGGTCCGGATGGAAGCGTAAGGGTGCCGGGCGGTAAACAGTCCGCCGAGGCCGCGGGAGACGTCCTGGCCGATCACGGAGGTCACCCGCCCCCGCCACACGTACTGGAAGCCAAACCCACAGGTGAGATCAGCGTGGTAGGCGGGGGAACCGAGCACGTCACCTTGGCCGCGGGTCACGTCGGTCCCGAGATTGGTGGGCACCCGCGCGTGGTCGGTCCAGACCTCCAGCCGACAATCATGGTTGGCGAGTTCGTCCAAAGCCCGGGCGGCGTGGCCACGCGTGGCGGCCCCAGGTCCGTACGAATGCAGGCAATCGACGTGGCCGCTCCGCATCAGCTCACGGAGCATGACCCGGCCATCTTCGTCGGTGTTCCAGTAGGAGAACTGTTCGGGCGGCTTGTCGAAGTAGATCGAATTGCCCACTTCCAAAGCGATGCCGGGGCCCATCGAGGTCGTCTCAGCGGTGTTCAGGAAACGCATGATCTCCAGATATACGTGCCGGTCAGGCGTTCCGTCCAGGTCGCTGCAGATGGCCAGCATCGCGCGATAGGGATACGGATACCGGCGTAAGGCGACCGGCCTCTCGGATGACGTCGGGAACGTGGTCGAACCGGACGCCCTGGTCGTGCCACTGGGCTCAGGCACGTCACTCATAGCCGTACTTTCTGTTCACGTTCCCTGCCACGCGATCGAAAACTGCAAGCTGCTCCTTGGTCAGCACTCTCTTCCATTGCTCGTCGAGACAGACTTCTTTGGTCGCATCGAGGCGCATGCGGTTTCCGATGACGTGATTGCCGGCCGCCCGGAAGTTGGGTCGCTTGGCCTCGGGGTCCAGGCCGATAAAGCTGAAGATCCTCTTGAGTGTGGGTTCTAGCGACGTGCAATAGTCCTCATAACGCACTAGTACTACTTGATCGCGGCGCACCCTGGAGAGACATTTCTCCGAGGCGGCGATATCGCGTCGCCATTCCACCGCGGCCTTTCCAATGGGCCAGCCCTCCGACTTCATGTAGCTCAGGGCCACACCGCGGCCGTCCCGCACAAGATAGACCACCTTGATGTTCATAGAGGCGATCTGAAGGAGGAGTTTGAGCCGGTATGGGTGTTTGGAGGAATCCACGAACACGCGCGCTCCATGAATCTCGCGTATTACTTCGCATAGAGCTTCATTCTTTCGCACGATCTCCCGGCAACGAGATCGCCATGCCGGACTCAGAGCCAGTATCCCATCGCGGACCATCTCCAAGAAGCGGCCGCGATGCTCCACTTTGAGCACACGGTTGGTGAAGCGGGACGCCGGCATCAGAAACCGCGTGCCAAAATCACCGACATCAAATGCCAGGCCACGTTGGTTCATGCGCGAAGTGACTTCCTTCCAGAACCCGCACTCGAGGATGAGTGCGCCGCAGGAGCACCGGTATTCATCGACATCGAGATGCCGCAGGATACCCGTGGTCTCTCCAATCGTAGCGGCCTCCGGGTGTGCCGCGATCATGTAAGTCAGAAGCGTAGAGCCGGAACGAGCCGCGGCCATGATGAAGGCGTAATTGGCGCCTGCTCCGCCAGCGCTCTCTTGAAGGCGCTTCTCGGGCACTGATTGCTGCATTTCGGTCATCCTCCGAATTTTGGCTGGCATCCCTCACCGCCGTCAGCTCGCGCGTTTGTCAGTTGAAATCGGCGCTGCGGATCGCTACGGTGCTGAAGCCAAATCTGCAATGTCAGGATTCGCCACAGGAGCCCTGAATAGTCACGTTGCCCCGATAGATGTCGCTGCAAGACGACCTCGGTCGCCTTCGGATCCAGCACTCCACCGCGAGACAGAGCCTGCGCGGAGGTGAGGTCGTGGACCTGCTCCCTCAGTTCCTGGCGGAACCACTGCCCCAGCGGAATGCCGAACCCCTGCTTCGGACGCTCGAACAGTTCGCCTGGCAAATACCTTTCAAGAACTCGCCGGAGCAGGTACTTACCCTGCTTGCCGCGCAGACGAAGTGAGTCCGGCAGGTGGGCGGCGAACTCCACGACCCGATGGTCTAGGATGGGCACGCGCACCTCCAGAGACACTGCCATGCTCATGCGATCGACTTTGGTCAAGATGTCGTCAGGCAAATAGAGCTTCAGGTCGTGGTGACAAAGAGCATCCAATTCCGTGGGAACTTCGCGATCCGTGTACGGTTTTGCGAACGCCAACAGGTACCCTTCAGGTACTGCTTCGCGGACTTCCGGCGCAAGGAGACAACCGGGTTCCACGCCGTAGTTCCCTACCACGTAGTCTTCCAACGGCTCCAATTCCAGCGTCTTGCAGAACCGTTTCCCCTTTACGCCACCAGGGAGCAGGCGGCCCAGGAGGCCAAAGGTGGAGCGACGCAAGAAGCGCGGAAGGCGATACAACGGTCTCTTTCGGAAGTAGTCGCGATACCGGTGGTAACCGGCGAACAGCTCGTCTCCTCCGTCGCCCGAGAGGGCGACGGTCACGTGCTGGCGGGTCAATCGGCTCAGGAAATACGTCGGGATTGCGGAGGCGTCGGCAAACGGCTCATCAAACTGAAGCACGATGGGTTCCAGCATGGCCCCAATGTCAGGTCGCACGATGAACTCCTCATGCCGCGTGCCGAGTCGGGTAGCGACCGCTCGTGCATAGCTCGATTCATCATATGCACGTTCCTCGAAGCCAATCGAGAATGTCCTCACCTCAGAAGCGCACTGACACATCAACGCCACGACCAGACTGGAATCGATTCCGCCGCTCAAGAACGCGCCAATCGGAACGTCGCTGACCAACCGCTGTCTGACGGCATCCAGCAGCAGGTCGTGCAGCTCATCTGCGAGCGCGTCCTCATCATCCCCAGCCGTGTGATCGTAGTCGATGTCCCAGTAGCGCTCGATAGTGACATTATGCGCGGATGTTGTGAGAAGGTGACCCGGGGGCAGCTTGTAGACGCCCTGATATATTGTCAGCGGAGCCGGCACGTATCCGTAGTTCATGTATAGGGTGACGGCCTCCGGCGAAATGTCGCCGGAGACATCGCAAACGGCTTCGATACTCTTGAGCTCGGAGCCAAAGATCAGTTGCCCATTGCGATGAGTGTAGTAGAGCGGCTTGATGCCCAGGCGATCGCGGGCTAGCAGGAGCGTGCGGTCGCGACGATTCCACAGTGCGATTGCAAACATACCCAATAGGTCCTGCAGGAATTCATTGCCTTTGTCTTCGTACAGGTGTGGAATGACCTCGGTGTCCGTACGGGTGGCGAAACGGTGCCCCCGCTGAAGCAGGCGTTCCCGGAGCGATTGGAAGTTGTAGATTTCCCCATTGAAAACCGCAACCACGTTTCCCGACTCATCGCTGATGGGCTGTCGCCCACCGGCGACGTCGATGATTGACAGGCGACGCATACCCAGGGCGACGTTGTCGCCCGCAAAGTAGCCCTCGTCGTCCGGGCCGCGGTGGGCGATTCGGTCATTCATCCGCCGGATGAGATCCGGTGCAACCGGCCTGCCATCCAGATTGACTACGCCGACAATTCCGCACATGGGAAACCCTTGGACATGGTCAATGGTCACCGGTGTAGATGGCCACGATTCACCTCGAGTGGAGGGGTCGCCAACCTGTCGGTTCGAACATGCAGTTGGTGTGGAGTTGGTTGCCTTGGTGTCATTGCCAAGCGGAGGATCCGCTCACGGAGTGACGCATGCGGCTGACGGATCGCTCCGGACTTGCCCTGGAGGCGTCAGCGCAACCCGGTTCGCCTGTGGTCCTCCCGCGGAGAGCACAGTCAGGAAGGGTGACGGCCCTGACGACGAGCCCGGCAACGCACCAGAAGGTAAACAGGTTCTCGCAGAATCCCCACTGTTGTCCCGTCAGCCCCATCACGAGGGTAGCAGAAACCCAGGCCACGGCCGTCACCCCCGCGAATCGGAGGATCGGGTCGCGCCGCCGACAAACGAGGAAAACACCCGCCACGAGCACGTAGATGAAGGGGCCGAGTCTGGCGGGAACTCCCACGATGCCATGATCGAGCAGCGTCTCGAGGTAGGCGTTGTGAGGATGGATCTCCCCCCCGCCCATGGCTATCGATTCTAACATAGCCGGCGAGAGCACGTAGCCATGGGAACCGTGGCCGATCAGCGGCGAATCCTCGATGCCGCGAATTGCCGCCGGCCAGATGACATTCCATCGACCCGCCCCAACCTCCGCCATGTCGTGCTCCCCCATCCCGCTGGTGTCCACTCCCACCAGAAGGCGATCCGTCACAGATGGCACAAACAGGACGACGGCGAGGATCACAGTTGCCAGGCAAGCCAGGGTCCGCCAGGATCTGGTGACCAGCCCCACGGCCAGACCTGCGCCTACAAAGCCCGAATACCCTCCCCGAGACAGGGTATGTCCGAGTGCGATGAGAATGGGAACCACGGCGGCCAGCGCCGCTAGGCGCAACTTCTTGGAGCCCAATCGGAGTTGCCAGAAAGCCAAGCCGATCCAGAATGTGGCCGCAAACAGCCTGGCCAGATCATTTGGATTGCGGCCGGTCCATTTCGATATGCGAAGGCGAAACTGCATGCCGCCCCCGCCCAGCCCGCTAAGCGGTATCGTCTTGTTCACGACCCAGGCATAGATCAGAACGGCGGCCAGGACCGCGCCGAGACCGAACAGCAGGCGACGACGCGTCCGCGCCCCGTCGAACAGGAGGAGGCCCAGCAGCATGAAGCGCGTCGGGCCATATACCATGTCCACCAGAACCGCCTGGATGTTGTAGTAGGCGTAGCCTGGGTTCACCAGCGCCGCCCGCTCTTTGAACACGTCCAGATTGACACACAGCCTGGCAATGGCAACGGACTCCATCAAGAGGTAGAGGCCGATGACGATGAGCCAGCCGCGAGGGATGATCCACCGGGGCCGCGCGGCGATTCTCCAACTGAGCCATCCCGCGACAACGCCCAAGACCATCACCGACCAGTGGTTGATGCCCCGAGCATCTAACGGGTTGGGCAGGCCGGGGTACTCCTTCAGGGCGGTAAACACGATGACGGCGCACAGGGAGATGAACCAGTCGCGCTGGGCGTACAGGATGACGGCGAACATGAAGATTAGAACGGCGTATGTTCTCATCGATCAATCACCCAACCCGACTGCAGCGAGGCGGAGATCCGCACCGGCAAGATATGACGCCGGGAGTGGCCCGACGCGGGCCTTCTCGATTCATCACCCGGCACAGCGCTGCTCAGGTGTCGGTCCAGGAACAGGAGAGCCTGCTCGGTAGCGCCGCGCCCGGCAGCCCCATACCAGCGATGACCTGTGCCGGAGAATACCTCAAGCGTTGCTTCGACACCGACGGACTTGAGGGCGTTCAACATGCGGCGCGCTTGGTCCAACGGGACGACGTCGTCCTCGGCCCCGTGGAGGAACAGAAACGGTGGATCATCTCGGTCAACGTGGGAGATTGGCGAGGCCAGCCGATAAGCGTCAGGGTTCTCTTCCAGGCTCGCGCCGATCAGCTTCCGTGCGCCTGAAGGCACAGTCTCCCAGTAGTCGGCGGTTAAGTCCGTCAGACCCGAGAAACTCACTACCGCCTGGACTCCGCCCTGACCCTGCGTACCTGTCGCCAGCCCTTCCAACTTGAGCCCGCCGCCGGTCGTACCCAGGAGGCAGGCCAAGTGGCCACCTGCCGACCAGCCGAGGACGCCGATCCGCTGCGGGTCAATGTTGTACTGCTTCGAATTGGCCCGCAGCCAACGAACGGCAGACGCCACGTCCTCGATCTGTGCCGGGAACCTGTGCGCGGGCGCGAGTCTGTAGTCCACCGATGCGGCCACGTAGCCTTCTCGAGCGAGTTGCACGATCAAGGGGATGTACTCACTTCGCACTCCACCGTGCCACCCTCCGCCGTGGATGCACAAGACGGCGGGACGAGCGTCGTGACCCTTGTCGGGCATGCAGAGATCAAGCCTGAGATCGGTATCTCCTGCCCGGGTGTATATCAGCCCGTGGTGGCTGCTAACGCCGGGGACCAGATCGAACTGGGCCCGAAAGGCGTCCAAACCCTGCCGGCCCGGGCCCTGCGACCACAGTGCGCCGCCGAGGAGCAAGGCCACAGCGCTGCTGGCTGCCGCGCTGAGGAGGATGATCCTGCTCGTGGCGCGGCGATCCATGGTCCGCGCGCCCAGCGGCGAGGAGTGGTCCGCTCGACGTCCCCGCCGGGAGGCCAGAAAGCCGGTGAGGAAACCCAGACCGCCGTACACTGCGGCGTTGATTGCCGAGGCCGAGGCCAATATCTTGACGGTGCGCGCTTCCCCAAAGCGGGCCAGGGCGATGGGCAGCCCCGGAACATTCATGTGGTCTCCGAAAAAAGCCAGGGCAAGCTGCAGGAAGAACAGGTAGATGGCAGCCGCCAATCCGACGACGAGGCCGAGGACGGCCCCACTGCCAGCCAATCGTCCGATTACCCGCAGGCACGCCCCTAGCGCGGCTCTCCGCCGCAACCAAAGAGGAGGGCAGAGAAAAGACAAGCGTCCTCTCGATGGGTAGGATGGAGTTTTGCAGAAACGACACCCAGCGCCAAAGAGAGGAACGCCATGAAGTCATTCTTGCACAAACACGCCGCGGTCGCCATCGGAGTACTTTCGGGATTCGATCGGCTGGTGTTTCGCGGGTCATTGCGAGAGATATGTTATCCGGTCGGGATGCGGCGCTACTTGTCGCAAGCAAACGTCCTGCTCAAAGACTTCGGAACTCACGTGAATGAGGTGAGCGAGCGGATCAAGGCGGCGTCGATCAAGAAGGCACGGAAGCTGGGTCGGGAGGTGCGATACCTGGCGTCAGCCCGGACCCGCAAGGAGACGGTCGCCAAAGAAATCGCGGCGCGGGACGGCATCACCGAGGGGCTCATTTGCGTGCTGAAGTGCGTGGAGCCCTGCGTGTCGTTCGAGATATACCGCAATGCGAAAGCAAAGCGTCTGGAGCCGCGGCCGCGTTTGCGGAAGTGCCTGCACTATTACCATTACTGGCTCCATCCGAAGCTGGGCCTCATGCACGCCCGGATTCAGACCTGGTTCCCATTCAGCATCCAAGTATGCCTCAACGGTCGGGAGTGGCTGGCCCGACGTCTGGACCGGGCCGGAGTCGGATATCGCAAACGGGAGAATTGCTTCGTTTGGCTCGATGACGTCAAGAGAACGCAGAAGCTGTTCGACGGTCAGTTGCGAACCGCTTGGCCCGAGTTGCTCGACGGAATCGCCCGACAACTGAATCCCGTTCACGCCGAGATTTTCGAGGCGTGGCCGCTCTCCTACTACTGGTCGACGCACCAGAGCGAATGGGCGACGGACATCATGTTCAAAGACAAGGTTGCGTTAGCCGCCTTGTATCCCCGCCTGTTGCGGCACGCCATGACCGGCTTCGGCAGTCTGGACGTGATGCGTTTCCTGGGTTGCAGGGGGCTGACCACCGGCGCCATTCACGGCGCCTTCACAGGCCAAGTCGTGAGTGATCTCAAAGTCCGGCCGGAGGGAGTGCGGATCAAACATCGAGTTGGCGGCAACTCGATCAAGATGTACGACAAGCAGGGCAGCGTTCTGCGCGTGGAGGCGACGATCAACAAGCCGGGAGACTTCAAGGTGTTTCGGCCCAAGGAGGGCGGCCCCGCCGACGATCTCGCCTGGCGTCCTCTGCGTAAGGGCGTGGCCGACTTGCATCGTCGCGTGCAAGTGAGCCAGGCGGCGAACGAGCGATATCTGGAGACTCTGGCCGAGGTGGACGTCGAGAAACCGCTCGGCGAGTTGGTGGACGGCCTGTGTTGTCCGATCCGATGGAAGGGCAAGCGGGTTCGCGCATTGCATCCCTGGGGTCGAGACGCGGCGTGGTTGGAGGTGATTGGCCGCGGCGAGTTCACTCTCAACGGCTTCCGCAACCGCGACCTGCGTCAGCATTTATTCGCTTTCGAGTCACCGGATTCCGAGACAGCGCGGCGACAGTCCGGCCAGGTAACGCGACGCCTCCGCCTGTTGCGTGCCCACGGTTTGATCAAGAAAGTACCGCGCACACATCGCTACCTCCTGACCGAGAAAGGTCGTGCCATTGTTGTAGCCTTGAACGCCGCGCGTAATGCCAGCCCCCGAAAGCTGGCCGAGCTGGCCGCGTGAAAACTTGTTCACGCAACAAGATATGAGTGGTTAGTAGTATAGGGAGTAAGGGACCAGGATCAGGCAGCCGATCAGGTAGAGCCCCAATGAGAAAAGTCCAGTACCGCAGAGCCTCTCCGTGAACAACGCCAGTGGATATGCTGTGTCCCGGGTCTGCACGACACTGAGGAAGGTGGCGAGCATCCAGGCGATTCCCGCGAGGATCAGAATCCATCTGATACCCAATGCCCTGTTGAGCATCGCAGGCCACTGGCGGGCGGGCTGCTCGAGTTTACTTGACAACGTCATGGGTTCACTCAAGTTGACGCTCGCGTGCCACTGGCGGCTTGTCCGCCAGTGCGATTCCGGTAAGGCGTCGGTCAAGCACACGGGCGACAGTGCGAGCCTGTAACCAGTGCGATCTTGCGTGCAAGTCCGCGGCCGCCACTGGCGGGCAAGCCGCCAGTGGCACCCGGCGCGGGCGGGTTAGGAAATGCTGGAGCGGCCGGCGATCACGATCCTGCTCGTGGGGGCGATGTCAACATGCCTGGCTCTTTGATTCCGATCCCGAACCCGGTCTGCCCGTTCGGCCTCCAGGCCCGCTTGGCATTGTCCACCCACAGGGCAAACATGAGTACAGTGAAGAGGGCGTGTCCGTGGTCTTCCCTCCGCTGGCGATGCTCCGCAGCCACAAGCTCGAGTTCCCGCAGGTCGATATAGCGGCCGACTTCATCCCGGTTGGTCGAAACGGCGTCAAACAACATGTCCCGAAGCGAATCCCGCATCCATTTCTCGACGGGGATGTTGAAACCGGACTTGGGGCGCTTGAAGGCGGACGGGGAAAGCGAATCGCGCAAAGACTCGCGGAGGATGTGCTTGCGCTCGCGCCCTCGATGCAGCTTGTACTCCGAGGGTAGGTCCGCGACATAGCGAACCATCGCCACGTCCAGGAACGGCACACGCACCTCCAGCCCGTTGGCCATGCTCATGCGGTCTACCTTGATGAGCATGTCGTTCGGCAAGTAAAACTCCGTGTCGGCATTGAGCAGCCCGGTTAGCCGGTCGCGTTTGGGTGAGACGGCGGCTATATGAGCGGCGTACTGCCCGATGGGGTCGCAGTCGGCGACCTGGTCGCGGAATGCCTCCGCGTACAGGCGGCGCTTGAGGCTGTCATTGAAGATGATCCGCCATGCGCAGTGA
>SDBT01004124.1_pt1 | contig 24768 bp, 26 predicted proteins | sample 2277101 | NCBI WGS metagenome assembly SDBT01 (sample SAMN10404973, study PRJNA504765) | marine sediment metagenome | isolation source: marine sediment core GS10_PC15, 103 cmbsf | place: Arctic Ocean: Southern Knipovich Ridge | collected 2010 | reverse complement strand
TCGAGGTCTTTTATAACAGAATAAGACGTCACTCAACTTTAGGATACTTAAGTCCGGTTGACTATGAGAAGAAAAAACGTTAACCTAATTAATGTGTCCACAAAATCGGGGGAACCTCAGGGCTCATCCCTCGTCGGGGGACCCCTACATCCTGAACAGATACTGAAACTTCATAAAGAACTGCCGTGATGCAAGAGTGAGGTTGTCGGATTCGTCGACGTCGCTGTAATCGTAAGTGGAACCGATATAAAATATCGTGAACGGATTCAACTCATAACTCAAAAGCGGTTCTAAATCGAGGCCCTGGCTGAACTCGTTATACTGAATTATCAAACGCAGAAGCAGCTCCCGGGTGAATTGATAATTTATACGGGAGCGGTAGATATATCCGCTAAATAACTCCTCGCCGGTATCCTGCCTTTTTAGCTGAGAAAAGCGGTAGCTCTGCTCGATCTTGACGTTCGAGCGCAGTTTGACATCCACCCAGGCTGTGTAGTTGAGGCCGTCACCCAGAACAGGAGGGTCCTCGTTGCGCGCTATGAATGAACCAACGTTGATAAAGAAGCCCGCCTGCACCGGTTCGCTGAAACTGCTGCTTACATTGAATTCGAATCTATTCATGCCCGGAAGCGCCACTTCTCTGAAAACCTCCCGGGTGTAAATATGTTCGAAATTGACCCAGGTTTGCGCTTTTAATAGCAGGCCAAGATAGGAAACCAGCCAGCTGTCTTTATACTTGCTCCTGGCATTCCATACGCGCCCGTATACAAACCCTGGTTCAATCTTGTCTATGATTTTGCTTTCCGGATAGAAATTCAGCGCATTCCAGAGGTCGATCACGCGTCTATCGTTTCTGGTGATAAATCCGTTGTCGGCTCTGAACGTCGGACTTTCCTCACGGTAGTCGAACTCGAAGTTCCAGGTTCTTCCACTGCGTTCAACGCCGGCGTAAACAGCATGTCCACCGAAAGATTCGCCGTCATACGATACGGTATACTTGCCGCCGTCGAAATAGATTTGCTCGATATCCGCCGTCAGCGATGAATCGTCCGGCTCCTCCGTATGAGAACCCAGGATCTGGGCCTTGAAACGGTATTTTTCCGAAAACCGAAGATTGCCGTCAACACCGAAAGCTGTATTGTTTCCGCCACCCTCAAATCGTCTATCGGTGAGAAGAGCGCCGATATTCGAACTGCCGCCAAAAGTCTGTTTGAACCGTAGGATATTCGAGTAGCTTTCGCCGCCGGCGACAAATCCGCTTCGCTCCTCAAGCGGTATGATTATGGGCGAGTCCTTATCGTGCGCACCCATATAGGCGATATTGGTGCTTCCCATACGACCGATCAATTTGGTCGCCACGGTGGGATTGTTTATGGTGCGGGTGTAAACAGCATCGATGAAGGTTTGAAACAGATCGCCGCCCTCCTGGAAAAACGGCCTCTTTTCGGGGTAGAACAATGCAAATGTTTCGTTGACATCGATCCGCGTCACGTCCGACTCCACTTGGCTGAAATCGGGGTTGATAGTCGCCTCAATCGATGTACCGGTGGAGATATCGTAACGCAGACCCAATGAGACTTCGCCATCAAGGTCTTTATTTTCGATACCGGAGTTACGGTTATCCGTATCCCGGATTTCTCCCGATTGAAAACCGATTACCGAAGGCAACAACTCAAAACTGCTTCCCGGCCGGACGTTTTCAATGCCGGTTAATGTCCCGAACTCGCACAGCCAGCAATTGACATCATCGTCGACAAATGCCCATGAACTTGTGGCGCGGCTCTCTCGTGGCCTGGTTCTCCAGAAGGTTGCTTTCCATTCCTGTTTCGGCTTATTGGGGAATCTGATACTGGCAAACGGCAGGGCTATTTCTATCTGATAGCCGGAATCGGTTACGATTCCTTCCGATTCGAAGATCAGGTCGAAACCGATATCCTCGCCCGCCGAAGTAACCTGTCGCCCGTCGCCCTGGATTCCCAGCGGGTTGGCGAAAATTTCATACGCCCAGGTGCCGTCGCCGTAGGTATCGAATATGAAGCCCATGTAATCGTCGGACCAGATCCGGTCGCGGTCGGTCAATGACGAGCGTATGGAACCGGCATCGCTATCGTAGCAGATAAAGGCGATATAAAGATGAGAATCGTCGTAAGTGAGGAGCACCTCTGTTTCGACCGGAGGTTTTTCACCGTTGTCCGGAAACTGCTCGGAAAAATTCGTAGCTCGTGGAACGCCGATCCAGCCCGTATCGTTCAACTGCCCGTCGATTTCGATCGTGCTTTCGAGCCGGGGGACGTGATAAGTCGGCTTAATGTTTGGCTTGAAAGATTCCTCGTTATCCGCTTTTACGGAAATAACCAGTGTTCCTGCCAGGATGACCGATAAGAGGAGATTCCCTGATGATAATGGATATACTACCACACTTGACAATACGGAGTTTGATAAGGGAGGTTTCGCCGATCCTGCGGTTCTAGACGATTTCATGCTTAGGCATAGTTATCCGACCTGCTTGACGAACAGCGGTTTCAGCCATTCGATACCCAGGACCGTAACAAGGGTTACTATGATGCCCGCGATGATTACGCCGACCATGACCGCCAGCATGGAGCGTTTCCAGTCCAGGTTGAAAAGCCAGGCAGCCACGCTTCCCGTATAGGCTCCGGTGATGGGCAACGGTATGGCGACGAAGATGGTCACGCCCCAGAAACCGTAATTATCGATCAGACGAGCGGTTCTTTTTCGAACGCTTTTTTCAAACCAGTCGAACGTTGTTCGATAGATAGATATTCCATACAGCAACCGATGTATCGTATTCAAAAAAACAAACACCATGGGCCCCACGAGGAAATTCGCCAGGACGCAGCCGATATAGCTGGCCCATATTGGATATCCTTTCAAAAGCGCCAGCGGTATTCCGCCTCTCAATTCCGAAATGGGAAGTATCGAGAGTATCAAAGCGTAAAGGTAATCGGACATTCATTTGCTCCGGCATTAATTTTGAGGGGTGAAATTACGTTTTATCAATGACCGTGTCAACATAATACGCCGGCTCGATTTAGGAACTTCGGATTCCAATTTCAGGTTATCATTATCAGAATAAAGTAAGCCCCGACCTGTATTTAGGCAAGGTCGGGGCTCGAGGATACCAGCGCCGACCGGAGCTAGATAGCTCCGATGGTTAATAGGTGGGAATTTTTTATCAACGTCAGTGTTGTTGTCCTTGAAAATATGGAGCAGATATAAACAAGACCGTCGAAAGTGGTGTCGATACTTTTTCGGACGTTCTCATCTAACCTCCGGTTTTTGCCTGAATCTGAGAATCTTATTCTGTAGCCTATGACCAATTAATAGCCTGATACGAATTTGTCAATAAAAAAATGACCCGGCACGGTGATTCAGGAAAAAAGTGGCATCAGCAACAGCTTAATAAATAAAAGATTCTCCAGGCCATTCATCAGTTATGAATCACAGATCTCTTTGGCTAAGAAAAGCTTATGGCTCGTATAAATGAATTATCAGGCGGCGTTAAACAGCATCTTAAGAGGATAAAGCGATCTATACCTACCTGAAAAAAATTATCTTCCAGGTGTCATCCGACTGCTTTTTAAGCTGCATCTTGGTGTATACCATGTGGCCGGAGGCTTGATCGATAAACGACACCTCGACCTCGGAGAGTGTGTCGGCAACGAAAGCCTCGTTTACGATTATCTGTTGCCTCAACCATCGCGAGCGGGTTTGACCGTCGCCCAGAAGCGATTGGATGGTTTTTTCACGTTGCCCGGATATAGCCAGTACGGAATCTTCCGGCGACATCTCCATAAGAAGCATTTTAGCGTACTCATCGACATCGAGATCGTTGATCACTCTCAAAGAATCCGAGGTTAATACGGCATCGATAAAATCAAAAACAACATCTTTAGGACCAGGCTTTCCCGAGCAGGCGATAATGGTGATCGCAAAGATTATGTATAGCTTGCGCATGTCAGTATCATACAATCAGGGTATGAAGTGTGCAAGTGATTTATGGCGGCTACTAATGAAAGTAGAAGTTGATATTGTCAGGACGCTCGTATTTTCATCAGGACATCCAGCATCTGCGCATGAATCAGCCCATTCGATGCCAGGATCTCGCCTTTGAAAAAATCGCATTCTCCGCCCTTCCACGATGAAACTTTTCCGCCGGCTTCTTTAATCAGTAATATACCGGCTGCGATATCCCAGGGCGCCAGTTTGAACTCCCAGAAACCGTCCAAACGCCCGCAGGCTACGTATGCCGTATCCAGCGCCGCCGAACCGGCGCGCCGAACAGCGCGAGCCGACGTTGCAAACGCCGCAAACTCCCTCAGGTTATTATCGTCGGATTCCCTTATATCGTAGGGGAAGCCGGTGGCCAGAAGAGAATCGTCGAGGTTTTCAGTTCTGGAGACAGAGATTCTCTCGCCGTTCAGAAACGCTCCCCTGCCAGGTTCAGCAGTGAAGCACTCGTCGAGATTGGGATTATAAATGCAGCCTGTGATTATTTCGCCATTCTTTAATAGAGCGATTGAAACGCAATAGATCGGGAAACAGTGAGCATAGTTGGTCGTGGCATCGAGCGGATCGACCAGCCAGAGGTACTCAGAATCAGTACCGGTTTCGGTGCCCTCCTCAGCCTTGAAACCGTGATCCGGAAATTCGGATAATATAATTCTCTTGAGTAATTCCTCCGACTGGAGGTCGGCGTCGGTTACGAGGTTAATCTGCCCCTTTTTTTCAATCTTCAAACTGCCGTGAAATCGTTCGGCAAGGAACCTGCCAGCCTCTCGTGCGGCCTTTTCGGCCAAAGCTAAATAATCGCTCATGCCACCTCTGCAACCGCCTCCTGGTCCTTATACTGCAACTGGTAAAGGCGATGGTAAATTCCACCCAGGGCAAGCAGTTCGGAATGGGTTCCGATCTCTTTTATCATCCCCTTGTGCAGGGCTACTATTCTATCGGAGTTCTTGATGGTTGACAGGCGATGGGCAATAACGATGGATGTTCTTCCTACCAGGAGTTTCTCCAGTGCCTGTTGTATCAGGATCTCGGTTTCGGTGTCGACCGATGACGTGGCTTCATCGAGTATCAATATCCTGGGATCATAAGCGAGCGCCCGGGCGAATGCCAGTAGTTGCCGTTGTCCCAGCGAGAGGTTGGCGCCCCGCTCGGCCAGGACGTAGTCTATCCCGCCCTTGAGTTTGCTCACGAAGCGATCGGCGCCCACAGTCTTCAGAGATTGCCTGATTGTTTCATCGGATATTCTATTGTTCCCCAGCCTGATGTTGCGCGCGATATTACCGGAAAACATGAATATATCCTGCAGGACAAGTGCGAAATTGCCCCTGTATTCCTTTAGAGGCAGGTCACGAATCGAGGCCCCGTCGAGTTTTATATCGCCCTTTTGAAAATCATAGAATCTCAGCAGCAGACTGATCAGAGATGTCTTGCCTGCGCCGGTCGATCCCACCACCGCTATTCTTTCGCCAGGAGTTATTTCAAGATTGATGTCCTTCAAAACCCATTCATCGTCGTTGTATGCGAACCAGAGGTTCTCAAACACCAGTCCACCCTTTACGGAATCAATTCGCCGCGGTTCAAGGGCATCGGTGATATCCGGCGTTCTATCCAGCAACCTAAAGATTCTTTCTGACGATGCCATCGCCTGCTGAAGGATATTGTATTTCTCGGAAAGATCTCTTATGGGGTAGAAGAACCGGTCGGCATACTGGATGAAAGCTACCAGCGCTCCAAAGGTCAGAACGCCCCTGATGATCTGACTGCCGCCATACCAGATGATCAGCGCCAGGCTGACTGCTCCCAGAATCTCAACCACCGGAAAAAAGGTCGCAAAGTATAGAACCGATTTTAAGTGGTTGTCCCTGAGATCGCTGTTTATAGCATCGAATTTCTCGAACGTTTTCTTTTCTGCAGCGAAACTCTGTACTACCCACATCCCGGAGATGTGTTCCTGCAGGAAAGCGTTTACCCTGGCTACTCTGGTTCTGATTCGTCTGAATGATTTTCTGACCCTGGTGCGGAATATTATGGTAGCGACGAAAATCACCGGTAATACTACCATGGTGACAAGGGCCAGTTTCCAGCTCAGATAGAACATGATCGCTATGATACCAAAAAGGGTGATGACATCGCCGAATATGGCGACTACCCCCGAGGCAAACAGTTCGTTCAAAGCCTGGACATCGCTGGTGGTGCGGGTCACCAACCGTCCCACGGGATTTCTATCGAAAAACGACAGCCCCAAATGCTCGATATGCGAGAATATCTTCATTCTGAGATCATACATGGCCTTCTGTCCCACCCATTGCATGATATATATCTGGAAATATTGCATGGAGAATTGGGCAACCAGAAGCCCCATATATAGCCAGATAATAACGGCCAGCCCTGATAGATTTTTCGTCTTGATATGATTATCGATTGCGATCATCGTCAAATATGGTCCGGCAAGCTGTGCCAGGGAAGCAATGACTAAAAGTATGGTTGCCAGAGCTATGTGGAGTTTGTAAGGTTTTAGATAAACGAGCAGCCGTTTTGTCAGGCGAGCATCATAGGCCTTGCCGAGTATCTCTTCTTCCTGTCCGTATCCATCAAGAGCCATATGAAATTCCGAAAGTTATCAATCTTTATTAAGATAGTAGGTAACAAGCGCTTTTGCGATAAGTGTGCTGTCAGCTTTCCTGACTTCCACCTCTCCAACGGCGGTCTTCCTGCCCTTATGAATAATCTTTGCATCTGCAAAAATATCATCATCGGCCGGCGCAATGAAATTGATCTTGAGTTCGACGGTCAGCATATCCTCACCGCCATCAATCATGGTGGCCAGCGCAAACGCCACGCCAGAATCACACAATGCTGAAATTATACCGCCATGAAGATACCCCGAACCCTGCGTCAGATCATCTCGATGTTTGACTGTAAGCTGCGCAGTCCCATATTCCAGCTTTTCTATCCGGAATCCCACGAACGCGGGGAATGGAAATTTCGGGAATTCGGCCCTGATCCTGGCTTCTTTCTGAGCGCTCAGTTTTCCAGACATGGGGGCAAATATATGTTTATGACAAACAAAGTCAATTCGTTTGGCTGGGAACCTCCAATTGAGTCTGCCACTCCCGAAACTGTTCCCCTATGGAAAAGGGCAATTGCGGTTATTCAGGAGATCATTACGGCAAGGGACATCGCTTTATAATCCGTTGATATTAAAACGGTTATGGTTTTCGACGATATTTATTTGAAAAAGTTTGATTTTTTGAAATCTCAGGTATATATTGGCGTATAAGAATTATCAGAAAATACGGAATATTCAGGATTTATGGAGGAAACTAAAATGGCCGGAAAGAGGAAAAAGAGATCAGCGGCCTCGTCGATATCCCGATCTGCCGGATGCTGCAATATCGAGTCCGTCGTAACTGTCGATGAGCGCGGCCAGATGGTCTTGCCCAAGGATTTAAGAGATAGAGCCGGGATCAGACCCGGGGACAAGCTGGCAATTGTAAGCTGGCAGAAAGACGGCGCCGTCTGCTGTCTATCGCTGGTAAAAGTCGGAGAGTTTTCAGAAATAGTAAAGGATATGCTCGGTCCCATGATGACGGGCATGTCTGGAAAATAATGTGAGAGGAATCAATCATGAAAGATTCGGAGATTAAAAAAGCGGTCAGAGAAGGCTACGCGAAAGCGGCAAGTAAAGGCTGCGGCTGTGGGCCGGTTGAGTCATCATGTTGTGGGGATGCCACTAAAGTAGAGAAGATAAGCGAGGGGATCGGATATTCTGATGCGGAGATGGGTGCGGTTCCGGATGGGGCCAACCTGGGCCTCGGATGTGGCAATCCCACGGCGCTGGCATCGCTAAAGGAAGGCGAAACTGTGCTTGATTTAGGCTCCGGTGCCGGTTTTGACTGTTTTCTGGCAGCTAAAAAGGTCGGCAAAGCCGGCAAGGTGATCGGCGTCGATATGACGCCGGAGATGATCGATAAGGCCAGAACGAACGCTCAAAAAGGGGAATTTGATAACGTCGAATTTCGTCTCGGCGAAATCGAAAATTTGCCCGTGGCCAACGAACATGTCGATGTCGTCATCTCAAATTGCGTGATAAACCTGGCGCCCGATAAAGACAGGGTCTTTTCCGAGGGTTTCAGGGTGCTGAAACCCGGCGGTCGCATGATGATTTCCGATATCGTGCTTCTAAAAGAGCTTCCCCGGCAGATTAAAGACTCGGTTGACAACTATGTCGGCTGCATATCGGGTTCCATCATGAAAGATGCCTACCTGGGCAAGATGGATAAGGCAGGCTTTGTCGATATAGAGATAATGGCAGAGAAGTCGTTTTCACTGGAGTTAATGGCCAACGACCCGACCGCGAGGGCGATTATCAAAGAGTCTCGTATGAGTGCGGAGAAATTAGCAGAGCAGGCGGGTGATACGATTGCCTGTATCAGTATCTCCGCCAAGAAACCGCGGCCCTGATCCGGCGGTCAGAAATCCGCCATCAATCTCAAGCCCTCATCCAGCCCGAGCAGCCCGGTCTTGAGGAGTTTCCCGGCTTTATCGATCTTTAGCCCTCCCCGAAGAGGCCTACTGGCAGGTTGGCTGAGTTTCTCCGTCGTGATAGGCGTTATCATTTCTGAATCGAGATTGAAAAAAGCTGCTGCTTTCAGGGCTGCCTCGTAACGTGATAAATAATCTTTCCCGGCGATATGCAATATGCCGCTAAAACCCATTCGGGCTGCCTCTATCGCAGCTTCGGCCAGGTTGCCGGCATAGGTGGGATTGCCAAACTGATCGGTGACTATTCGGACTCTTTTATTCTTTCGCAGACTGCCGATCAGCCACGTAACAAAATTTAGTCTTATATCTTTGCCGGTTCCATAGAGGACATTGGAGCGGACAATCAGGTAATTTTCCCCTGACTCCTGAAGGATTTTTTCCGAGCGATACTTGGTTTGACCATAATAATTGATCGGAAGAGCAGTATCCTCCTCGGAGTAAGGACCATGCAACCCGTTGAATACGTAATCCGACGAGAAATGAATTATTTTTTTTGGTGATAGTGCCAGCAGGTTTTCCACCAGATGTACATTGATGTCGTCGGTCAGCCTTTTATTTTCTTCTGCGCCGTCGACGTCGTTATACGACGCGCAGTTGAAAATAAGATCCGGTTTGAAATCCTCTATTGTTGATTTCAGGGAATCGAATTCTGTTATATCGGCCTGGATAAATCTTATGTTAGCCCGGTTCTTGAAAGGGTTGACAGCCTTATCGATTGACAAAATTGAGAAATCGGGATCGGTGTTACTAACTGATTCAAGGTAGTGAATAAGATGCTGCCCCAGCAGACCGGCGGCCCCTGTGATGATGATTCTTTTCATTGACGATTCTTATAATGGAGATCGTAGAACTTGCGATACTGGCCGCTTAAGATTTCTTCCCACCATTTCCGATTACTCTTGTACCAATCTATGGTTTTCTTCAGACCGTCGGCGAATCTGATTTCGGGCTGCCATGCCAGTTCTTTTTTTATCTTGCCGTTGTCCAGAGCGTAGCGACGGTCATGGGCAGGGCGATCCTCGACGAACTTTATCAGACTTTCCGGTTTGCCGAGGATATCCAGTATCATCCCGGTTATTTCCAGATTCGTCATCTCGCATTGGCCGCCTATGTTGTAAATTTCCCCGTCCCTGCCGTTTTCAAGAACCGTTAAAATCCCGCGGCAACAATCCGCCACGTAAAGCCAGTCACGGACGTTGAGACCATCGCCGTATAGCGGTAGCGATTCATCATTTAGAGCTTTTGTTATAAAGAACGGAATTAATTTTTCAGGAAACTGATAGGGGCCGTAGTTGTTGCTGGCGCGCATAATTACGACCGGCATATCGAAAGTTTTAAAATAAGTGCGGCAGATCAGATCGGCCGAGGCCTTACTTGCAGCATACGGCGAGTTTGGTGATAGCGGCGATTCCTCGTCGAAAGAACCACCGGCGCCAAGTGATCCGTAAACCTCGTCGGTGGAAATATGCAGGAATTTCAAAACACCGGATTTCAGCGCTTCGTTTAGCAGTAACTGAGTGCCGACTACATTAGTTTTCAAAAAGAGGCCCGGGTCATACAACGATCTATCGACATGCGTTTCGGCCGCAAAATTAATAATATATTCGAATTTTTCGGAAAACAGATCCTTAACATCGCGCGGATTGCTAATATCGCCTTTCACGAACCTGTAGTTCTTGTTATTGATGATATCATCGAGATTAGCCAAATTGCCGGCATAGGTCAGCAGATCGAAATTTACGATTTCCCAGCCGGGCCGTTTCTCACTAACCAGGTGTATGAAATTCGAGCCGATAAAGCCGGCTCCTCCTGTAACTAAAATCTTCATAGAAAGCTATATGAGATCATTGGTCCTTTCCTGCCCAATCATAGGGGATCTCATCGGCGTCAGGATCGAGCCGGTATTCGTCCGGATTAGCATGATTGTATGGCTCGGTGGGAATGTTGATCATGATAGATTCTTCCGGAGATATCGTTTTGAATCCGTGATAAACATGCGGCGGAATGACAACCAGCAGAGGATTATGTTCCCCTGTCGAAAATTCGTTAATCATCTTATAAGTTGGCGAGTCTTTACGAGAATCAAACAGGACCAGTTTAGCCATGCCCTTAATACAGAAAAAGTAGTCGGTCTGAATTTTATGATAATGCCAGGCCTTGACCACGCCGGGATAGGCCGTGGTGAAATAAACCTGGCCAAACTTTTTGAATATGTCGCTGTCAGAGCGCAGGATTTCCGCCAGCCGACCTCTTTCGTCGGCGATTATCTTCATTAACCTGGCATGTACACCGTCGATCAGCTTCATCTTGATCTTTCGCTTACCTCTCTCGTTTTATCGGTTTCCCGGCCCGCCGTCGGCGAACGAAATTTATGGTGTCGTTATAGGCCTTTATAGACTCTCCGGCATCGGCCCAGCCGCCTTTCAGCATCTCGTATCTCATCGATCCATCCCTGATATATGCGTTATTAACATCGGTGATCTCCAGCTCACCGCGTTTGGAGGGTTTGAGAGTTCTGATAATATCGAAGACCCTGTTGTCATACATATAGATCCCGAGAACCGCCAGATTGCTCCCGGGTTTTTTCGGTTTTTCAACGATGTTGATCACCCTGCCGCCTTTTATCTCCGCCACACCGTACTCTTCAGGATTCTTTACCTTTTTTAAAAAAATCATGGCTCCATCGTTTTGCCTTTTGAATCGGGATATAGATTCCTTGATATTTTTTTCGATAATGTTATCGCCCAGGATTACTATGGTCTTCTTGCCCCCGGCAAAAAACTCGCACAACCCGATCGCTTGAGCGATTCCCCCCTCTTCAGCCTGATAGGTGAGATCCAGATGCTTTAAGCCAAATTCCGATCCGTTGCCCAGAAGCTTCAGAAAATCGCCCGAGTTGTTGCCGCCGGTGACTATCATGATTTCCTTGATCCCGGCATCTACCAGCGTCTGAATCGGGTAATAAATCATTGGCCTGTCGTATATCGGTAGAAGATGCTTATTGGTGATTTTCGTCAGTGGGTAAAGTCGTGTGCCCAGACCGCCCGCCAGCACGATGCCTTTCATGAAGCCTCCAATTTAGGGCAATATAAAATCAGGCCGATGCCATAATCAAGGCTTTAATAGGGTTATAATCCGAGATTTACGAGTGTTTTTATATTGGTGATTCCGGACAGCTTGTCTTTTTACTGTATGAGCGGTCATATCCGCTGCGGAACAACGTATTCGACATTGACGTTCACGATAGTGATAATTCGACAGGCGGATTGAAAGATTTGAGATAGTAGATTTCAAAGGGTGAGGAAAGAATAACAGCAGATGGCATTTATGAGTAGGAAGAAACAGGGTAAAACTCCGGATAAAGAACAGAAATCGCCGGACACGCCGAAACACCAGGCAGATCAACAAGCCGGCACACCGGGTCTTTCGGCCGTCAAAAACGTTATCGCTATCGCCAGCGGCAAGGGTGGAGTGGGAAAATCTTCTGTAGCCACCAACCTTGCAGTAGCCTTAAAACATTCCGGATATAGTGTCGGGCTCCTTGATGCCGATATCTACGGACCGAGTCAGCCCGCTATGTTCGGTGCGGGTAATGATCGGCCTGATATAATCGAGGGCCGTATTAAGCCGCTAAAAAGACACGGGGTAAGCTTTATATCGATGGGGCTGCTGCTAAGTGATGATGGACCGGTGGTCTGGCGCGCACCTATGGCCATAAAAATAATTCATCAGTTTCTGGGAAACGTTCTCTGGGACAGGCTCGACTATCTGTTGATAGACCTGCCTCCGGGAACGGGAGACGTCCAGCTCACCCTGGCTCAGCAGGCGTCGCTTACAGGCGCTGTCATAGTCACAACCCCGCAGGAAGTTGCTCTGGGAGTTGCCGGGAAGGGTCTTAAGATGTTCGAACAGGTTAACGTTCCGATTCTCGGGATCATCGAGAACATGAGTGGATTCACCTGCAAACACTGCGGGAACGAAACCGCTATCTTCGGTGTGGGAGGCGGGAAACTGATGGCCGGGGAATACAATGTCCCTTTTCTGGGCGCCATTCCTCTCGACCCTGAGATCATGGTGAGTGGTGAGAACGGGATACCGGTGCTCGTTAAATCTCCGGACTCACCGGCTTCAAAAGCTTATCTGGATCTGGTTGGAAAACTCATGGAGCATATTGATCGTGATGATACGGTGGGAAAGATTCCCGAACCCCGGCAGATTGAATTATTATCGGATAATCAATTGCGCGTGATCTGGCCCGATAACCATGATGGCTTGCATACGGCAAACTACCTGCGCATCAATTGCAGGTGTGCGTCTTGCCAAGATGAAAATACAGGTCGCCGAACTTTAGATCCAGACGGCGTTTCCCTCGATATTAAGTTTACCAACGTCGGGAGAGTTGGGCGATATGCCATCCAGCCGAGTTTTTCAGACGGACATAATACCGGAATATATTCTTTTCAGATATTGAGGGAATTGTGCGAATGCGCGGATTGCATGAAAGCCAAAAAAAAGGATGGGTCGTTCCCCGTCTAATATACGAGGATATTAAATGACTGCGGCTGACCGGAAAATCAAGATCACAGCGGAGCCGTCACTGGATCCCCGGATCTGCAAATTCATCGTGGATCAACCGGTCTGCCCGGGCCGATCGATCAACTGCAGAAAAAAGGAGATGGCCGAAGGTTCTCCCTTGCTGGAGGCACTATTCGAGATCGAGGGAGTCCGGGAAGTGCTTGTATCGGAGGATGCGATAACGGTTGCCAAATCGACTGATGATGAGTGGCAGGCCATAGGTAAACAAATCGGATCGCTCTTGCGGGCATTAATAATTTCCGGTAAGCCATTGATCCCGGATGATTTCAAGATGGAGGTTCCCGTCGTTGGCGATCTATTCAGACAGATGCAACAGATTGTTGAAACAAAGATCAATCCGGGAATAGCCTCACATGGCGGCCGCATGGAGCTTGTTGATATCAAGGGTACGTCGGTCTATATCCGCATGAGCGGTGGTTGCCTGGGATGCGGCGCCGCAAATATTACATTGAAACAGGGAATTGAACGGACAATACGATCGAGCTTTCCCGAAGTGACCGAGATCATCGATATTTCAGACCACGCTGCGGGGAAAAATCCGTATTACAAGCCCGGGAGGGATGCGGCTAAGCCATATACCGAGCATGGGGGAAGCCTGATCGAGGATTGAGACGGGCTGCTATATTTAATTGACCAACCAGTTGATGATTCACTTGACATAGAAATTCAAGCTATTTATCCTATTCCTATCGTTGTCAATGAAACGATAATTGACAGGAGGAGATACATTTCCATCTATTGAGTCCGGCAACTGCGGGTTGGCTGTTTCTGAGGATTTGCTGAGTAACAATTATTAGAGGAGGTTACCATGCCGGTGAACAGATTGAAGGATTTCTTAGACAGCAACAAAATCAAATATACAACCATCAGCCACTCTCCGGCTTACACCGCCCAACAGATTGCGGCGTCTGCCCATATCCCGGGAAAAGAAATGGCGAAAACCGTGGTGGTCAAGCTTGATGGCAAGATGGCTATGGCTGTTCTCCCTGCCTCCCTCAAGGTAGATTTTGATCTATTGAAGCAAGCGGTAGGAGCAAGCAAGGTGGAACTTGCAGGTGAGCAGGAATTCAAAGACATGTTTCCGGAGTGTGAGGTTGGCGCTATGCCGCCGTTCGGAAATCTCTATGGAATGGATGTTTTCGTGGCGCAAAGGCTGACCGAGGACGAAGATATAGCGTTCAACGCCTGCTCTCACAAAGAACTGATAAGGATGACATTCAAGGACTTTGAAAAGCTGGTAAAGCCGAAGGTTATAAAATTCGCATCCCCGTAAGATGTTTTAAGCGGTCATAGATCACGTTGCGGAATGGCAATCGGATGTCTCAAAAATATCGATAACATCGGTTCGGTTTCAGGGCCTGTGCAAGAAAAGACTTGCACTGGGCTTTCCTTTTTCCATATTAACACCGGCAGATTTGGCAAAAAGAATTTCCGCGGGGCGGCATGCCCCATAACGGGTCGAAAGGAGACTCAGATGAAGGTCGAAATCAATCAAGATGAATGCACAGGAGATGAGATCTGCGTAGATTTGTGCCCTGAAGTCTTCGAAATGGAAGGCGATATAGCCAAGGTCATTGTGGACGATGTTCCTGCTGACGTCGAAGAAGCCTGCCGTGAAGCGGCCGACAGCTGCCCGGCGGAATGCATTAAGATTAATGAATAACGAGAATAATTAAATCAGTCTTCAAAAGGCTTTACACCAGGCCCCTTCGTGATTTTGCGGAGGGGCTTGATTTCTTTGCTGATATGGCCGGTGTTATCGCAGAATCTGTCCAATGCCTTCATGTTGCATTCATAACTTACATAATCTCTCTTATTCTATCCGGGTAACCGGGGAAACCGCTTGACCCACGCCGAGGTTGGTGTATATAGCAATTGTGAAAGAGCAATCGATGTACAGCAGGGGACTTACACGGCTTTTTAGAATTGATCTCGGGCGGACGCGTTACAAGGAAACCTGGAAGCTACAGAAGCAACTGGTTAGTCTTCGATCTCAGAGCCGGATACCTGACTGCCTCCTCCTGACAGAGCACGAACCTGTTATAACAATGGGGCGAGCATCATCAGAATCGAATTTACTATGTTCTAAGGAGGACCTGAGAAAGAAGGGCATCGGTCTCCTTGAGGTCGAGCGGGGTGGGGATATCACATTCCACGGCCCCGGCCAGCTTGTCGCATATCCGATAATCGATCTCAATGCGCGGGAGCGGGATCTGCATCGATATTTACGCTATCTGGAAAACATCGTTTCTTCAACTTTGAGTGATCTCGGTCTGGACGCCGGAATCAAACAGGGTTTGACAGGTGTCTGGGTGAATGACCACAAATTGGCGGCCATCGGCGTAGCGGTCTCAAGATGGATCACCTACCATGGCGTGGCGCTGAATGTAAATACCGATTTAGACTATTTTGAACTGATTAAACCCTGCGGCATTACAAAATATCCAGTTGGCTCGATCTCATCGATGCTTGGCAAAGAAATTGATCTACAGGAAGTCGCCGATTTACTGGCAACTAATTTCGCCCGTCTTCTATACTATGAAACGACAAGAGTGACAGACATCGATTCGCTGCTGGGGGAACTGGCGGAGGTATAAAGCTTGCTCATAAGTACTGTATATCCGGTGAAAATAGATGGCAACGATTTTTTATAAATGTAAAACCTCTTAATTAGGGGCGAATTATGAACATAACTGAGCCCGCAATCAATGAATATATAAAAAAGATCCTGCCCCGGAATGATGATGTCCTGGTCGAAATGGAGGATTATGCTTCACAGAATGATTTCCCTATTATCGGGCCGATGGTGGGGCCTTTTCTGCGACAGATGGCATTGATAACCGGGGCAAAGAGCATATTCGAACTGGGGTCCGGATTTGGCTATTCAGCCTACTGGTTTGCCGCCGGAATGAATGGTAGAGGTAAGATCATCTGCACGGACGGTTCAGATGACAATAAAAAGAAAGCGCTTGGCTTTCTCAAAAGAGGCGGTTTCGATCGCCTGGTTGATTTCCACATAGGTAACGCTCTTGAGATTATCCGGCGTTTCGATGGCCCTTTTGATATCATACTCAATGATATCGACAAAGAGGGTTATCCGGAAGCTTTTGATATGGCCATACCGCGGCTCAAACGGGGCGGCCTTTTCATTACCGATAACGTTCTCTGGTCCGGTCGGGTTCTCGATGAAAAACCTGATAAGACGACAAAGGCAGTTTTAGAATTTAATAGAAAACTGTTTAATACCGACGGTTTGCTATCATCTATTATTCCCATCCGCGACGGCCTCGGGATAGCAGTGAAGCTATGACTGCTGTCGGGCTTATTCAGGCGCAACGCAAAAGTTTTTTTGATGGTACGGAGATGGTGATCGCCGGCATCAAGCCGGAGTGGTTCGATCTCCGTCCGCTTCCCGAACTTATGACTTTCGGCGAACAGGTCGATCATATAGCCGCTGTAGAGGCTGAAATCCTTGGCGAAACGGCGGAAGCGTTAGAGCTCGGGAAGATACAATACGAATTCGGACCATCGAAGGATCTTCAGAGTGCAAATGCTCAATGGAGAAGAATACACAAGCTCAGCGATGAGTTTATAGGCAAGCTCGATGATGAAAAACTCTCGTTTCGTTTTTTAACGGTGAGCCATGTCCACGTCTCGGTTGCTCATATGATTAATGTCGTACTGGAGCATGAGATTCATCACAGGGGAGAGTTGGTCTCCTATTTCAGGATGATAAAGCAAAAACCTCCGAAACGCTGGTCTGATTAAAAGCAAGAATGGATGATTAGCGTTCGAATGAATTTGAAAGATACCATAAAAGAAGAAGCCTGCAGGCTGGGATTTTCCGCCGTCGGCATAGCGCCCGCAGATTATGATCCTGTGGGCCACGACAGACTTCTTCAATGGCTTAATAATGGATATCAGGCCGGGATGGATTATACAGAGCGGGCCTCCCGTAAGAGATACGATCCGGGATTGCATCTGTCCGGCGCCAGATCGGTCATCGTCTGCGCTTTGAATTATTACACCGATCCGAAAAACGATTCAAAAAAAGGGTATGTATCAATTTATGCCCGCAGTGAAAATTATCATCGCGTAATAAAAGACAAGTTGGACAATCTCTGCGGAAGAATTCAAAAACTCGCGGGGGATTTCGGAGCGAAGATCTTTGTGGATTCGTCCCCTGTGGGGGAAAAGACACTGGCCGTCAACGCCGGTATCGGGTTTATCGGTAGAAACGGGACGGTTATCATTCCCAGGGATAAGAAAAAACCCGGAGAGCCGCCCGGGGGGAGTTTCCATTTTCTGGGTGGTATTATTACAGATTTAGATCTGGAGCCGGACAGCCCCGCCATCGGAACCTGCGGGAAATGCAGGAAGTGCATGGATGCCTGCCCAACTGACGCCATTGTCGGCGATGCGATTATCGATGCTTCCAGATGCATATCTTATCATAATACGCAGAATAAAAGTGCCATCCCTCATGACATCGCAGGAAAAATGGAGAATATGGTTTTCGGATGTGATATCTGTCAGCTCGTATGCCCTTATAATAAAAAATCCGCCATCACTGCAGAACAGAGGTTCATGCCGCGTAGAGATCTAATCGATATCGATCTTAAGATGCTTAAAGACTTATCTGATGATGAATTCGAGGCTCGTTTCAAGGGCAACAGTATCGAGGATATCGACTATGCAATGTTTAAAAGAAACGTCGATATTGCCTTGAATAATATTGGAAAGTCTGAATAGGTTGTTCGATGAAGCCGAAGATATGAAACACACTTCAACTGGAAATAAGCCAACATCCTGAATTACCAATCCCTTTGAGATGCCCTAATAGATTGATAATCATAGGGATATATGAATTTACGGGTAATTAGATCAATTATAAAAAAACGGGAACGTTTTAGCTTGACTGACGGTATATAGATATGTATAATTGGGATAAATGGATTCTTTAACTCCATGATTAAGGAGAGTTTTGATGCAGATTTCACGAAAATCCGACTACGCACTGAGAGCCATGGTTTACGTGGCCGCCTGGGAAGACGATAAGATCTGTTCGATAAATGAAATTTCCGAGGCCGAGCAGGTTCCCCGGGAGTATTTGGCCAAGATCTTAAAAGAGTTATCATTGCAGGGATTCCTGCATAGCTATAAAGGGATTCATGGCGGTTATCGGTTGGCCAGGTCCCGCGAAGATGTCACTTTTTTAAACATCATAGAGGGGATGCAGGGCAAGATAGCGGTTAACGATTGCATTCGGCATGCCACTCCCGAAGGTTGCAGCCGGAAATCGGGATGCGCTATGCATGCTTTTTGGAAAGCCGAACAGGAGCGTGTAACCAAGTCATTGGGCTCAGTCAATCTGGCCGGTATGGAATACGACAAATACTATCCTTTCGCGCGAAAGAAACGCAAGAAACAAGCTGTCCAGACTGCGTAGTAGGTTCTACTCCAACCAGAGTTTCGATTAACCAGACCTTCAGGGGTTTGCTTTGAATGGTGGGAAGGTTAAGGCCATCGCCCTATTTTCCGGGGGGCTTGATTCGACACTGGCCATCCTCCAGTTGATGAAGTATGGTGTTGAGGTCGAGGCCGTCACCTTTCTCACTCATTTCGGTTGCGACGCCACCGATTCATCGTCATGCGGCTCCGATCCCTATCCCGCTGCCGAGCAGTTCGGGTTCAAGGTTAAGCTGGCCCATCTCGGGCAGAAATTCGTCGATATTGTAAAGAATCCCCGTTTCGGACACGGGAAGAATATGAACCCCTGTATCGATTGCCGGCTCATCATGCTTGACGAGGCTAAAAAATATATTGAAATGGGCGGCGGCGATTTCGTGATCACCGGCGAGGTGCTGGGGCAGCGGCCGATGTCGCAACGGAAATTTGCGCTCGACCTGGTGGCCCGAAAGTGCGGCCTCGAAGGTAAGCTTGTCCGGCCGCTATCGGGACGATTGTTGCCACCAACCGTCCCCGAAAAAGAGGGTCTGATAAAACGTGAATGGCTTCTGGATATCCAGGGCCGTTCACGCAAGCGGCAGATGCAGCTGGCCCTTGAGTTCGGGCTCAAGAGCTATCCGTCGCCGGCGTCGGGATGTCTATTGACCGACCAGCGATATTCCGACCGGTTGCGCGATCTTTTGAAATACAAACCGGATACCGATTTCAACGATCTCAACCTGCTCCGCGTGGGACGGCATTTCCGGCTCGATCCCCAGACCAAGCTGGTGGTGGGACGGGACAAGACCGAAAACGACATTATCGAATCGTTGATGCAAAAAGGCGACTGCCGGCTGGAAGCCCCCGATTTCGGCTCGCCGGTGGGGCTATTGCGCGGCCGGTACGATGATGCGGTATTGCAGAAAGCCGCCGCCGTGGTGGCCCGCTACTCCGACGGCAAAGACGAAAGCTCCCTGCGCGTGGACTATGAAAATTCATCCGCCAACGGTTTCCTTGAGACCGCACCGGCGCAGGATCGCTTCCTGGACGAGATCAGGATATAGGTTTTTTGTAGGCGGCAGCTTGGCTGGCGGCACGTTGATTGCAATACCGGGGAATTATCTTGACACTCTTCGTAAAAATAGCATATTGTAACTAACCCTCCCCCGGGAAATTAGAGGTTGACGCCTCTGGTAATAATATAATATTTCTCCGCCGTTAACGTATAGGTGCGGAAGTATGAGAAGAGGAAAAAACAGAGCAATGATAACTGGAATACCCAGAATTAAAGTTATTGATTTATTCTGCGGCATAGGAGGACTAACGCACGGCCTGGTTAAAGAAGGCCTCGATGTTATTGCGGGTATAGACAACGATAATTCCTGTAAATACGGATTTGAATACAATAATAACTCGAGATTCATCCACAAAGATATACTTCAAGTTTCCGCCGATGAGATCGAGCGACTATTCGGTGACGATACATCGACAATACGGGTATTGACCGGTTGCGCACCGTGCCAACCATTTTCAAACTATAATGCAAAGAGGATTACGAAAAAGCAACTTCAACCTCTTGAAAAATTCGCTCAATTAATCGATCAGACCAAACCCGATATTGTTTCTATGGAAAATGTAAGAGGCCTTGCCGACAAGGAGAAATATCCGATATTCAAAACGTTCATCGACATCCTCAAGAAGAACGGATACAAATATAGTTACAAAATCGTTGACGTTTCCGAATACGGTGTCCCTCAAAAAAGAAAGCGTCTGGTTTTACTTGCGTCACTTTTCGGTGAAATCGAGTTAATCAAAAAAACCCATAGATATAAAAAACGAACAGTAAGAAATGTAATTGAAGATCTGGCACCCTTAAAAGACGGCGAAGTAAGTTCACGCGATCCTATGCATCGAGCCCGAAAGCTCGACCCGACGAATTTACAGAGAATTAAATCTACTCCTCACGATGGAGGAAGCTCGAATAGCTGGGATAAGAGCCTGGTACTAAGATGTCATAAGAAAAAAACCGGTAAGACATACAAAGGTACCGTTTATGGCCGAATGCGCTGGGATGAGCCTGCTCCTACTATGACCACCCATTGTGTCGGGATAGGAAACGGTCGATTCGGTCATCCGAAACAGGATAGGGCGATTAGCCTTCGTGAAGCGGCGATTTTCCAAACTTTCCCGAAATATTATAGATTCATTGACCCCAAAACTCCCATTTACACGGGCCATATAGCAAAATTCATTGGCAACGCAGTGCCAGTAAGGCTCGGTGCTATTATCGCGAAAAGTATTAAAGTGCATGTGAGGTGTTATGCCAACAAAGAGAACTTATACATTTGAAATTTCCTTAAGTATCTTAAATCATTTAGGGCGTAATCTATACCGTAGCTTTGCAACTATCTTGGGAGAGGCAATTTCCAATTCCTGGGATGCCGACGCGCATAATGTCCATATTTACTTGGATAGAAATAAAAACACGTTGTGTATCAAGGACGATGGCGACGGAATGACGTCCGAAGATTTTCAAGAGAAATTTCTGAGAATTGGATACTCAAAAAGAGCAGCAGATGGAAATACATCCGCTGGGGGAAGACCGTTTATCGGAAGAAAGGGCATAGGGAAACTCGCGCTTTTGTCGTGTGCAAAAAAAATCAGTGTCACAGCAAAAGTGGAGGGGGGGGAGTATGTGGGAGGAATGATAGACAACTCCGGTTTGGATCAAGCAATAAAGGACGATGTTTCTTCTCACGACTACGAACTTAACGACTTTGATGATTCTTTGTTTAAGCCATTTGAAAAGGGGCACAATAAAGGAACAATCATTTACTTCGAAGATATCAAAGATGGAATTCATAATACCGACGATTTTTTAAAGAAAATCATTGCGTTATATTTTAGATTCTCTTTGGTAGATTCCAGTTTCAACATACATCTAAATGAAGAGTTGGTAACTCTGGAATCCTTAAGACAGCTTGCCGAAAAGACTCAATTCGTATGGAACGTCAACGATTTCACAGATACTTATTTGTCTGATTTCTGCACTAACGTAAAAGAAACAGTACCTGTAGTGATGAGCGACGAAGTGGAAGGTTTTATTGCATCTGTAGAGAAACCGCAACATCGTAATATTCATTTAACAGGCGAAAGAGTCGCCGTTGACTTGTTTGTGAACGGGCGATTGCGTGAGACGGATATACTCAAACACTTGTCATCCCTCAAAGCCAGAGTGCCGGAAAGCTATTTATACGGCCAAATACATTTTAACAGTTTAGATGCTGGTAGTGAAGATCCGTTCACAAGTAGTCGTGAAGGAGTTAAATCGGAAAGCAAGGAATATAAGAAATTTCTTGAGGAGATAAGAAAGATAGTGCTGGCGATTATAGATCAATGGGACGGTCTTCGTGAGAAATACCTAGATGACGGCGACCCTGACAATCCTCGTAAAACTCCCAAACAGAGAAAAGCCCAGGAATTGGCAAATGCAGTTTTTAAGGAATATGCGCTACCGGAAGAATCCGAACAACGCAGAAAAGTCGACAAATGGGGCAAAGAACTACGTCAAGATGCAAGTTTTAACTTCGAATCATACGCAGATTGTTTCGCATCAGAGAATCTTCTTAGAAAATTCATTACGGAACAAAGTATCAGTTTGTCGGAAGAGGCTGAGGATCGGGTTAAGAAATGGAGAGATATAGAAGAACAAAGAAAAGGGAAAGGCAACATCAGTATTGATATTAGAAGAGATGCAGATGATTTAAATTACCTGACTATGAATGAGCTTGCCTACTTAGTTGATAAAAGAGATCCGATAAAAGAAGCATGTCTTGCCAGAGACGCAAACGAATATGAACCAATCAGGGATGGAATTGCTCATACCGCTCTATTGACCGACGAGGCGAAACACAAATTAACCACAGTATATAAGAACATTAAGGCTCGGGTTAAACGGCTATTGTCGGGTGGAGAAAATTAAACAACGAAATTAATGAGTGACAAACTCACGAAAAAGCAGCGCAGCCAACTAATGGCGAAAATCTCCGGCAAGGAAACCGAGCCGGAGATTTTAGTTAGAAAATATCTCTTCTCCAAGGGTTTTCGGTTCAGAAAGAACGATAAACGATATCCGGGTACGCCCGATATTGTATTACCGAAATACGATACCGCCATATTCGTCCATGGCTGTTTCTGGCACGGTCACTCTTGCCGCGCCGGGAGATTGCCCACGTCGAATAAAAAATATTGGAATGCGAAAATCGCAGAAAACAAGGAAAGAGACAAGAAAAAAAAGAGGCTTCTGAGAAAAGACGGATGGCGAGTTATCGAAATTTGGCAATGCAAGTTGAAGAATAAAAAACAATTCTCTAGAACGATGACCAAATTGATCAAATCACTAAAACAGTAGCTTGCTGCCGACTCCCGGATGCGGGTAATAAATTACCCGCCTACTGGATTCCCCATACGGGCCGTATGGCCGATCAGGTCCTACGGATCTGTAGGATCGGGAATGACATTCTCTTTGTCATGCCGCACTTGATGCGGCATCCATATCCCCGCCACCCCGTGGATTCCTGCTTTCGCAGGAATGACAGAGGGGATTTTGATCGGGGCGGGAATGACAGGGGTCTTTTCCCGGCAGTCAGGGGCATCTGCGGGGCACCAAAATTAATTGTAGGTTAGGGGTTTATCCCCTAACAAGGTTGCGGCCGGATAAACCGACCGCCTACGGCATTCCCCCCCAAAACTGTTGACACGGCCATTTGGCATACATATCTTTCTTCATGGGCGTGAGGGCTCTGTTAAGTTGGTGGGGCTCTTGCAGATTTCATAGTTACCAAGTGGGGTTGGTATGAATAAAGATAAAGACTTTAAGGTAAAGGTCGGGCTGGCGGAGATGCTCAAGGGCGGCGTCATCATGGATGTCACCAACGCCGAGCAGGCCCAGATCGCGGAGGAGGCGGGCGCCTGTGCCGTCATGGCCCTGGAGAAGGTCCCGGCCGATATCCGTGCCGAGGGCGGCGTGGTCAGGATGGCCGATCCGACCAGGATCGAGGAGATCCAAAAGAAGGTCTCCTTACCGGTCATGGCCAAGTGCCGTATCGGGCATTTCGCCGAGGCCCAGGTGCTGGAGGCGCTGGAGGTCGATTTTATCGACGAATCCGAGGTCCTCACCCCCGCCGATGAGGCACACCATATAGACAAGCAAAAGTTCAAAATTCCCTTCGTCTGCGGCTGCCGCAATCTGGGCGAGGCCCTGCGCAGGATCGGCGAGGGGGCGGCTCTGATCCGCACCAAGGGTGAGGCCGGCTCGGGCAATATTGTCGAGGCGGTGCGTCATATGAGGCTGGTCACCGGCTCCATCAAACGGATCACCACACTCGATGACGAGCAGCTGATGACCGAGGCCAAGAATCTCGGCGCGCCCTACGACCTGGTCTGCTATCTGAAAAAACATGGCAAATTGCCGGTGCCGAATTTCGCCGCCGGTGGTATCGCCACCCCTGCCGACGCGGCACTGATGATGCTTCTGGGGGCCGAGGCGGTATTCGTCGGCTCGGGGATCTTCAAATCGTCCGACCCGATAGTCCGCGGCAAAGCCATCGTCCTGGCCACCACTCATTATAAGGATCCCAAAATCGTGGCCGAGGCATCGAAATCTCTCGGGGAGGCCATGAAAGGCCTCGACATGAGCCAGATCCCCGAGGATCAACTCCTTCAGACCAGGTAACTAGCAGTGATAGATAAGGTTGTTGGTGTCCTGGCGATCCAGGGCGATTTTCAAGCACATATTGCCGCGCTCGAAAGAATCGGTGTCGAATATAAAGAGATTCGAACAGGCAATGATCTTGTCGGCATAACGCATCTGATCGTTCCCGGTGGAGAATCGACCACCATACGAAAGATATCCAAGTCGAACGGACTCTGGGAGAAGCTGGCCCGGTTTGAAGGACCGGTCATGGGAACATGCATGGGTTCTGTCATCATGTCGCGCGAGATCGAGGCACCGAAGCCCACCCACTTTCTCACCCTCGAGGTGATCAATGAGATTGACCCGGGCGGTCTTCAGGCCATCCGGTGGCTACACACCGGGAAACGGTGGTCAACTACCAACGACATAACCCTTTCATCGTCCAACGCCAT
>SDBT01004123.1_pt1 | contig 24770 bp, 18 predicted proteins | sample 2277101 | NCBI WGS metagenome assembly SDBT01 (sample SAMN10404973, study PRJNA504765) | marine sediment metagenome | isolation source: marine sediment core GS10_PC15, 103 cmbsf | place: Arctic Ocean: Southern Knipovich Ridge | collected 2010 | reverse complement strand
ATAACGCGTTTTTATCTGAAGGAGAAGAGTCCTTCCTGCGGCCTCGGCTCGATCTGCGTCGGGGGCAAACTTGTCAAAGGTAACGGGGTCCTCGCCGCCGCCCTGTTGCGAGAGGGAATAGAAACGGTATCGGCCTGAAATGGTCCAATCTATTATGAAAAACTCGAAACGAATTTTGATCTCGACAGTCCTTGCGCTAACCTTGTTGATTGCGCCCGCACGCCTCGTAGCGGCCGAAACCGAAGAGGCCCCCGGCGGCAAGGCGTTCCTCGAGGGACACCGCCTGCAAGGGGTCGGCGATTGGCGGGGCTCGATCGAGCGGTTCCGCGCGGCCGCCGACGTGTATTCCCTTTTCGCGGACTACGCCCTGTATCAGACGGCGCAGAGCGCGCTCCAGATCGGAGACACAGACCTTTCGATCTCCGCGCTCGAGGACCTGCTCGGCATGCATCCCGACACGCCCGTCGGCGCGAGAGCGCGAATGGAACTCATCAACCTTTATTTCAACACCGGCGATAAAGCGAAGGCCGCGCCGTATCTGGAGACCGCGCTGCGAGGCGCGAAATCTACTCGCGAGTCCGCGTCGCTGAGCCTCATGCTGGCCGAGGCGTACGCCGCCGCCGGCGGGGCCGCGAAGGCGGAGAGCATCCTGTGGCGCGTCATCAACAACTGGCCGTCGCGCGCCGAGGCCCTCGAGGCCGTCGAGAAAATCGACGAGCCCGGCACGCCGCAAAAAATGCTCGCGGTCGCCAAGGTTTATTCGGAAAACAAGAAGGCTCGAAAGGCGCTGGACATCCTCGAGGAATTGATGATCGATCCCCGCGTCGCCCCCCTGATGCCCGAGATACTCCTGTACATGGCGCAATCGTTCGCGCGCGAGGGCAAGAAGCAGGCCGCGGCCGACCTGTACACTGAAATCATCTCTGACTATCCCAAATCTTCGTCTGCGACGACCGCCCTTTTCGGGCGGGCCGGGCATCGCCGCGCGACCGGGATGACGAGCGAGGCGCTGGAGGATTACGCGCAACTCGTCGAGCGTTATCCCACGAGCTACATGGCGCCGCAGGCGCTTCGCGAGCGGGCCAAAATTTTCGAGAAGCTGGGCGGCCCCGACGAGTACGGCGAGTACGAAAAGATGCTCGCGGCCTATCCCAAGCACGACATCACTTATACGACGGTTATGTATTGGGGCGTGAAGCTTTATCAGGCGGGCGAATACGCCGAGGCGCAGCGCGTGTTCGAAAAACTCGCGGCCGCCGACCTCGGCTACGACTCGAACGCCGACGCGGCGTTCTGGACGGCCAAGTGCACGATCGCTCTCGGCAACACGAACCTCGCAAAGATTCAGCTCGCCGGCGTCATCAAGTGGTTCGACGAATCGAGCCAATCGTTTCGCGCGCGCTCGATGCTGAAGACTCTCGCGGGTGTCCAGTCGCTCTACTCGCGCGATGAAATGAGCGAATGGGAGAAATTCTTCGCGTTTTCGACCAGGCCCTTCGCCGAGTACGAGAACGCCTCGGCCGAAGCCGCCTACGTTCCGCTCGAAAACGAACTGGGGCGCCTCGACAGGCAGGCGCTCGATCGGCTCGCATTCCTCATGCTGAACGGCCTGCCCGAGGCGAAATGGGAGATGGAACAAATCTCGCGAAGCGTCTCGGGAACGAACGCGCGTTATGCGCTCGGGTGGGCGTTCTTTCACACGCAGGCCTACAACGAATCGATCAAGGCCGCATCGTCCATCAGGGGTCGCTTCAAGGAAGAGCCACGCGCGACGCGGCTCTGGTATCTGCTGTATCCGGTCGCGTATCCCGATCTGGTTCATGAGTCGAGCTCGAAGTACGGCGTCGATCCGATGCTCTCGCTGGCCGTGATGCGCGAGGAGAGCCACTTTTCGGAGGAATCGCTCTCGGCCTCCGACGCGTGCGGACTGATGCAGATAATCCCGCGAACGGGCGAATGGCTGGCGGGCAAGGTTTATGGGCCCGCGGGCTTCGATCGCGCGCTACTTTTCCGACCCGACGTCAACATCGAGCTCGGTAGCTTCTACCTGGACTATCTTCTCAAGAAATTCGACAACAACGTCGTGCTCGCGCTGGCCGCCTACAATTGGGGCGAGGGGAACCTCAGGAGATGGCTCGACAAATCTCCGCCGGGCGACCTCGACGTTTTCATAGAGCGAATACCCGCCGACGAGACCCGCAGGTACGTCAAGAAGGTGCTCAGATCGTATGCCGTTTACCACAGTCTGTATCCGCCGGATCACCTCGCTGGCGGCGCCAACTAATTGGCCGATGACGTTGGAACGGGAGAACCGATATGAGAATCGGCACGATGATACAGCCGTCGAAGGTGGCGAGCGCTTTCCTGGGCGCCGACGGCGAGAGCTCGCTTGCCGCGGAGGTCCGAAGGCTGGCGGACGCGGGCGCGAACCATATCGAGATCAGCGGCGAGGCCGTCGCCGCGCTGCCCGCCCCGTTGCGCGACAGGTTCCCCGAGGCGGTATCGAACGGTCTTAAGGAACTGCACGAGAAGGACGGAATAACCTATTCGGTTCACCTGCCGTTTTTTGGCGGAGTCAACTTCACGACCAGCATCGAGTCGATCAGGCGCGCGTCTGTCGAGGTCGTAAGGGAGATCGTCGAGCATTGCGCGCCGCTCGAGCCGATCGCCTACGTGCTTCATGTCTCGGGCCTGCTCGAAGACCTGATGAGCGTCGGTCTTCGCAACGACGCCGTCGTCGCGGCCTACCTGGAAAACGCCGTCCGGAGCATCGAGGAGATGATCGAGTTCATCCCCCACGACAAGCTCTGCATCGAGAACCTCGAATATATTTCCTTTGAAAAGATATATCCTCTCGTCGAGAGATTCGACACGAAGATATGCATGGACGTCGGCCACGTGAGGCTCAGGAACGAAGACGTCCTCGAGTTCATCGACAAGTACGGCCCGCGCATCGGGCACGTCCACATGCACGACGTCACGTACAGGCTGTTCGCCAACAAAGTACGGGTGATGGAAGACCACCGGGCGCTGGGCTCCGGCATACTCGACGTGGATGCCATACTTGCCGGGTTGGCCAACGTGGGTTTCGACCGGGCGGTCGCGCTGGAAGTATACGAAGTGGACCCCAGTAACTCGATCCGGGCGCTGAAGGAAGCCATCGAGCGGGTTCAGGCGGGGTAAGGAAAGGCAGCAAGGAGAGAAGAGGAGAAGAGATGATTCAGAAGATAGATCACCTGGGCATTGCGGTTTCCGATCTCGACGAGGCCCTCAAGCTTTACCGCGACATCCTCGGCCTGGAGGTCGAGAAGACCGAGGAGTTCGAAGGAATGAAGATCGCGTTCCTCCCGATAGGCGATACCGAATTCGAGCTTTTGCAGCCGACCGACCCGAACAGCGCGCTCGCCAGGTTTCTCGAAAAACGCGGCGAGGGAATCCAGCACGTCGCGCTCCGCGTAGACGACGTTGAGAAATCGCTCGAGGAATTGAAGGCGAAGGGGCTGAGGGTAATCGACGAGAAGCCGCGCCCCGGCGCCGGCGGAGCGAGCATTGCGTTTTTCCATCCCAAGAGCACGGGTGGAGTGCTGCTCGAGATTTGCCAGCCGGGCTCGTGAGGGGGCGGGGATAGTCTCCGTAGTGATGCGATTCTCGGGTAGGCTTGGTTGAGGGTAGGCGTCGCCGAAGAAGAGATGCGAAGCATCTCCTGTCAGCGGCGACTCGCCGCAGAGGTTTCTGTTATGCAGCCGACTCCTCCGATGGATCACATAAAAGTTCTTTGCGCCGAGATCGGGCCGCGGGGTCCGACGACCGAGGCCGAGGCGCGCGCGGCGGCGTATGCGGCGGCAAAGCTGGAGGAGGCCGGCGCAAGGGACGTCTCTGTCGAGCCGTTTCGCAACGTGCCTTCGCTCTGGTGGGCGATGGAGATATCACTCGCCCTTGCTCTCGTTTCGACAGCTATCTACTATTTCCATGGCGCCTGCTCGCCGATATGGGCCGTTCTCCCGTGCATCCTTTCGCTCTACACGGTTGTTGCGGAACTGAGCTTTTGGAAGATCTCGCTCAGTAATGTTCTTCCGAAGAAGGTGTCCCAGAACGTCAGCGGCAGGGTGGGGCCCAGGGGGCCCGCTCGTAAAAAACTGGTCCTCATCGGGCACCTCGACACAAACCGCACGCCGATACTTTTTCACCGCCGAATAGTCGGCTTCCTGCCGCTTCTCATGACAATGGCGCTCGCCTGTATCGTCATCAAGGCGCTGTTGTTTGCGTTTGGCCCCATGGTAATCTCGCCGCGCTCGGTGTTGCTTGTCGCCCTGCTGCTGGACGCGCCGATTATTCTTATCCTGCTTGCCGAGTTGCATGGAGACTTGTTTTCTCCGTTCACCGAGGGTGCGAACGACAACGCGTCCGGCGCCGCGGTTGTTCTTAGTCTCGCGGAGCGTTTCGCGCGGGCGCCGCTCGATCAGACCGAGGTATGGGCGCTGTGCACGGGATGCGAGGAGGCCGGCCTTGGCGGGATCAGGGCGTTTCTTGACGAGCACGGGGCCGAGCTCAGGGACGCATGGTTTGTCGACCTGGAATGCGTCGGCGCCGGCGATCCGAGTTACATCACGCAAGAGGGGATGCTGAAAAAATATCATAGCAATCCCGGCCTGGTCCGAGCGGCGGCGGAGGCGGCCGAGGCTATTGGCGACGACAAGATCGTCGGGATGCCGCTTAAGTCGGGTTACACGGAGACGGCGATTGTCCTGAAGAGGGGATTCAGCGGCATAACGATCATGGCGATGCCGGAGGGCGCGAACGACGTGCCGCACTGGCATCAGGCGTCGGACCGCATCGACAACATCGAGCCTCGGACGGTCGACAGGGTCTTCGAATATGTGGCCGCGCTCGCGAGGGAGTTGGACTCGGGATGAGCGACGGCGCGGGTTTCTGGGGCGAGCAAAAGGCCGCGTGGTACAGCGAGGGGCTCCGCCACAGCGACTATGCCGACAAGGTGGCTACCGTCATCCGGCCCCACATAAAGGATTGCTCTTCGCTGCTCGACGTGGGCGCAGGGTGCGGTGCGCTGTGCGTTCCTCTTGCGCGCGAGTTCGGGCGAGTCGTCGCCCTCGATTCGTCTTCCGCGATGCTGGACGAATTGCGCCGGGAGGCCGACCGGGCCGGCGCGAGCAATATCGTGATCGAGCAGGCGGCGTGGCGCGAGGCCGAGAAACGAATCGGCGCGTTCGACGTCGTCCTCGTCGCGAATGTCCCCGGCGTGCTCGACGATCCCGCCACGAGTATCCCCATGCTGGAACGTCACGCCCGCCGGTTCGTTTTTCTGGTTCTCGGGACCCCGAAGAACTCCGACAAGTTTTATTTTCGCGAGCTGTGGCCGATGATCTTTGGCTCAGAGCCTCCCGCCAGGCGAGACTATTTCGACGCGTACGGCGCGCTGTATCGGCTGGGAAGATATGCGAGCGTCGAGATTGTCGACTACGATTTCGATCAGCCGTTTCGCGACCTCGACGAGGCGGTGGCCTTCTGGAAGGATCACATGCGGATTGAATCGGCCGAGCACGACGAAATCCTGCGCGAGTTTCTCGCGGGCAGGCTCGAGCGTTCGGGGGAACTGTTGTGGGCGCGCGTGCCCAAGCAGAGCGCGGTCATCTGGTGGAGCCCCCGGGGAAAAGAGTAAAGCGGGTGTGGAGAGCCCACGGCGCCCCCCCTAAAGCTGCCGAGACCTCATGCCGACATAGCCCGTCCATTCCTACCATCTTATCGCCATAAAGCATAACGCATGTTATAGCAGTATGTTGTGACTATTAATTAGGGACTGTCCCTAATTAATAGTCGTAAAACACGTAATAGCAAGGGGTTAAGGTTTTGCTCGCATGTCGCATATTCGTATACCACGAGAAAGCCGTGGGCGGACAGGCTGGCGCTAGCGGGTCAGGACTTCTTTGCGCACGATTTGTGAACTCATGGCCCTGTGGCATTCCTGCTGTATCTTTGTCATCTCGTAGAAGACCTGCACGACGTCGGAAGGCCGGCGCCGGGGGTTTTTCTGCAGGCATCTCAGTATCAGGCTGATCAGCGAGAAGGGCAGGTATTTTCGTACGTCGCCTTCGAGGACTAAAGGCCTGTCCATTTTGTACAGGTAGACCTTTTTCGACAAGGTGTCGATCTGGTGGTCCTGCTGGAACGTTTTTATGAATTCTTTGCCTCCGTCGACTTTCTGGCCGATGAGATCGTCCATGACGCGTCCGAGCGCATAGATGTCGCATCGCTTGTCGTATTTGCCCTTCTTGCGCATTTGCTCGGGGGCGGAGTAGTTGCGCGTTCCGGCGCGGCGGCCTCCCCTCAGAATCGCTCGGGAGAGGTCGGTTTTGAGCTTTGCCATCTTGTCCTGGCTCAGGCCGAAGTCGCATATGACGACCCAGATGTCCTGGCCGTTGAGGTTGTAAAGAATGTTCGACGGCTTGAGGTCGCGATGGATGACGTCGTTTTGATGCAGATAGTTGAGCCCCGCGACCACCTGGGAAATGATGTCGAGCAGGAATGTCAGCTGATAGCTTCGTTCGTCGCCGAGCAGGTACTCGAGGTTGTGCTGCATGCGCGGCATCACGAAGAAGATGTTGCCGCCGTCCTCGAAGTAGGTTACGCCTTTGAGCACGTTGGGATGGTCGAACGCATACTCCGATTCGCGCTTCAGCATTTTCCTGAAACGGGCTACCTTGTCGGGTGGCAGGCTGTTGCCCAGGTGCTTTATAGCCCAGAGCTTGCCGCTCTGGATGTCGCGCGCTTCGTCCACTCGCGACATGCCGCCTTTTCCGATGACCTGTGTGTACTGCAGGCCGTGCCGCCTGAGGGCGTCGCGATAGGCGCCCTCGAAGCCGTCAAGGCCGAGATATTCGCTGCTTGCCCTGTCGTATGTTTCGATTCGCTTTGCCATGTGTGTGGGCTACTCTCCAATATCTCCCGCTCGTTCGATCAGAATGAGCCGATCGCCCCCTGCAACAGGCTCGAGAAGCCGGAGGGGATGCTGTTGGCCTCGGACTTTTGCACGAAGCCTATTGCCCCCGCCTTCATCGCCTGCTTGATCAACTCGTAGTCGAAGTACTGGCTGATAATCAGGACTTTGGTTTCCGGTTTTATCTTACGAATGCGCGTGAGCACCTCGAACCCGCTCTCTTTTTCGAGAACGAGATCGAGAAGCACCAGACTCGGATTCTTATGCTCGAGCTCGAGTATCGCCTCTTTTTCGTCGACGGCGGTTGTTACTTTCCAGCCGATGTCTTTGAAAAAATCTATAATTGCTCTCTGGGAGTCGATCTGGTCGTCTACGATCAGCACGTTGCCTTTCGTCGACTGTAAGGCGCCTTGATCCAGCTCGGACATACGGCCTCCTTCGGGTTGTATATTCATTCGCTGTGTGCCTAAGAGCAAGGCTTGTGCCAGATCGCGAGGGAGAGTGGATTCGGCGTGGGAGGGCGAATTTAATCCTCTGTGCGAGACGTTGTAACCGCAATTATAGCAATAGATTGCCTTGTGTCATGGGCTGTTTCCCGAGCCCCTGCGACCACGGGCGGCCTTAACGAGCGTTCAGGCGGTGGGGGCCTGCCGCCATTGGCTGGAACACAATTTCTTGTGGATTGTACAACTGCAAAACAGGCGGGGACACGGCCCGAAAATGGATAAGCAAAACAAGCAGGGGAGAGTGCGCAGTCGGTGTGTCGGGAGGTTGACGGAGGCCGAAATCGACGGCCCGTAGCAAAGCTCAGGGTTTAACGCTCAACGCAATCGCTCCGCGCGGACGCTCAGCGCAAACGCTCAGCGTAGGCCTAGCTCTTTTAGCTTTTTGGAGAAGTTTCCCTCGTCGACGCCGAGTTTCTGGGCGGCCTCGCGGTTGGACGAGCTTTGGGCGAGGGCGCGTTCGATCATTTCGCGTTCGACGGCCCGGATGGCCTCTTTAAGTGTCACTCCGGTGTAATCTTGCGGTCTGATGGGTTCTGGGGCGAGGTCCTCGTTTTCCGCGAGCAACTCGGCGGTTATGACGCCGTCGATGCGCACGGCCGCCCATTGGAGGACGTTTTTAAGTTGCCGCACGTTGCCGGGCCACGCGTACGCCTCCAGCGTTTTGAGGGCCTCGTCATCGATCCGGATGGTTTTTTTGTGGAGTTCCCGGCAGGCGCGTTCGAGCAGATATCCGGATATCTCCCCGATGTCCTCTCTGTGGTTCCTGAGGGAGGGGCACGGGATGCGGTGCGAGAGACGGTACAGCAGGTCTTCGCGAAACGAGCCGTCTTCGATCATGTTTTTCACATCGCGGTTGGTGGCCGTGATGACGCGCACGTCGACCTTGATTTCCTTTTGGCCGCCGACGCGGGTGATGGTCTTGTCTTCGAGAACACGGAGCAGCTTGGCCTGCGCCTCGTAGCTGAGGTCGCCGATTTCGTCGAGGAAAAGCGTGCCGCCGTCGGCGAGTTCGAATTTGCCCTTTCGCTCATCCACCTGCGTGGCCACGCGCTTTTCTATCCCGAACAGCTCGGATTCGAGAAGGCTTGATGTGAGGGCGCTGCAATTGACCGGCACGAACGGCGCTTCGCGGCGAGGGCTGTGGCGATGGATGTTGTGGGCGACGAGTTCTTTTCCGGTGCCACTTTCACCCGTGATCAGCACGGTGTAGTCGCTGGGGCCGATGAGCCGGATCTCCTCGAGAAGCTTGCGCATGGGCGGGCTTTGGCCGACCATGTTGTATTTTTCGTCGAGCCGCTGGAACGTCAGCTCGCGTTCCTGCCGTCGGGCGAGCAGGTTATGAAGCACTATCGGGAGCCGCGAGGGGACTGCCGACTCGCTGGCTGGGCCGTCTTGGAACTCCTTTTTGATTATGTCGTAGGCGCCGTGGCCGATCGCCTGCACGGCCATCTCGATCGAGGCGACTCCGCTCAGGACGACGATGTCGAGCCGCGGGAACTCGCCCCGGAGCGCGTTGAGGACCTCGAGCCCGATTTCCTGTTCGAGCACCCAATCGAGGAAAACCACGTCGTAGTTCGTTTTCCGGAGCAGCCTGGCCGCTTCGCGGCGGTCATAGGCGACTGTCACCTCGAAACCTTCGTCCTTCAAGTAGTTTACGATACTTTGAACCGAATCGGGCTCGTCATCGATTATGAGTATCTTGCTTCCCTTTGTGGGCAATGTCGAGTTGTCCTCTCCACCGGTGTCGGGTTCCGGTGTCGGTGTCGGAGTCGCGCCGCCGGGGCGCGTTCGTTCAGACTGTTTGCGCCAGGTACCAGTATGCCTCGACGGTGCGCATGGCCGCCGCAAGCTCTTCCTCGCCGAAATTTTTCGTGAGATATGCTTCCATCGCGATGTTGCCGTACCTGTCGAGCTCCGAGCGGGCCTCGGAGAGGTCGGACGCGAACGCGATTATCGGAATCTTGGCCGTGTCGGACGTCTTTTTGAGGCGATAGGCGAGCGAGAGGCCCGAGATCGTGTCTTCCATGTCGAGATCGAGCAGGATCGCGTTCGGGCCTATCTCGGCCACCATCCTCGTCGCCGTCAGCAGGTCGTTGAGGAGTATGGGATAATAGCCGTTCTTTTTGCACTCGGTCTCCAGTCGTTCGGTGAGAGAGGAACTGGAGCTCAGTATTACGGGCCTCGACTTCGGCAGCGTGAAGCTGAAGACGCTGCCCCTGCCCTTTCCGGCCGAGTCGGCCCATATTTCCCCCTCGTGCGCCCGGATAAAGTCGCGGCACACTGAAAGCCCCAGCCCCGTGCCTCCGTCGCGGAAGCTTTCGTGCGGCTCGAAGATTCTCTGGAGATGCGGGGCGGAGATGCCGGTTCCGGTGTCCCTGACCGAGATTTGCACCAGGCTGTCCTTTTCCTGGGCCTCGACCTCGATCGAGCCGGTCTGGCAATGTTGTAACGCGTTGATAAGCAAGTTCATTATGACGCGCGAGATCGCGTCGGAATCGCAGCGCACGGTGGGAAGTCGCTCGGGCATCTTCATGCTCAGCGTCAGGCCCTTCACGGTTTCCTTTTCGAGCGAGGACTCGAAATCGCCGAAGTTGGATTTCACGATTTCGTCCAGGTTTGTGTGGCGCAGCTTAAGCTCGATCGAGTGCGGTTTGAAGGCGCTGACGATGGATCTGACCATCGTGGCCACGGTGTTGTAACATTTCTCGAGCTTGTCGAGGCAGATATTGAGAAATGCCCGCTGTTCCCTTTGAGATTCGTCTTCCATCTGCCCGAGAGCCTGCCGGATGAAGCCCTTGACCTCTCCGATCATGCCCTTGAGTTCGTGGATGGTTTGCGATATCTTCTTGTCTTCGAGGCGTTTTTCGAGGGTTACGTCCCTGAATACGACCAGTTTGCCGAAGCTGCGCCCAAGCTCGGTCCTGACCTCCAGCACGTTCGCCTTGAATGTTACCCGACCGGAGAATCCCGGCAGCGTCGTCTCCAGCTCGTCGAGGCCTGAATTGTCGCCTTGGAGCAGTGTGGCGAAGAACTCCCGGTTCTCCGGCGCCTGGATCATGGGCAGCAGCGGCTGATTTCTCAGATTTTTCCCCCTTGGATGGCCTAAAAGCGAACGTGCGGGTTCGTTCGCGAACACCAAACGGAGGTTATTATCGGTCATCAATATGGGTTCGGCGGTATTCGCCAAAACCAGTTCCAGCTCCCCTTTTGCCTCTTCTATCTGGCGTGTTTGCCAAATCATTATGAGAATACCTATCCCTGTGGCAAGGATTATGCTTCCCACAATGCTGGAAAGTCGTCTTTGAGCTTCGATCTCGTAGGCGACTTCGGGGTCGATGCCCAGATTTACGGCGATCGAGAGTTCGGGCGAAATGGTTTGAAATACGTCGTAAGATCCGTTCTCGACCTTGACGGCGTTTCCGCTACTGACGAGATCGGCCCAGATTTTCGGTTCGGCGCGGGTCAGGTTTTTACGGACTCCATCGTCGTCGAAGGTGAAAATCGAGCCGTCCTTGAGGTCCACAAAGCGCAGATAGGAGATATTGCGGTTGGTTTTGTTGGATTGGAGAATTGTGAACAGCGCTCGGTCGAGGGTCTCGGGTCCGGCCGTTCCGGATTCCAGCTCGGAGTGGGCGACAAGACTCCCCACAACACGCTCGGCCAGCCTTGCACGGCCCGCCAGGCCGGGCAGGAGCATCAGGATTGCGGCCAGACAGAGCATGAACAGTATCGTACCGAGTCCCAACACGATAAGGCGTGAGGGGACGATTTTGATCCGCCCGCGCTTCATATTTCCCCTCGGGGCCAATAGGTCGAAAGCATCACGAAACTCATAGTCTCACGTGGTGTAATTATATCGGAATCATGTACTTGTGTCAAACCGACCGGGGACTGTCCAAGGCGCCTGCGGCATGAAACCGTGGGGGGCGCCTGGATCGGAATCGGGCCAACAACGGGAACACGTTATGGCGAGTGTTAGAGGTGTGAGCAGGAAACTCGGCGAGCTTTTGATTCGCGAGGAAATGATATCACGCGGACAGCTCGATGAGGCCCTGAATGAAAAGAGAGACTCGAACAGGTTCTTGGGCGAAATCCTTATGGGTATGGGTTATATCACCGAGGAAGAGCTCATCGGATTCCTTGTGCGGCAATGCCGGATTCCCCACCTGAAGCTGTCGAACTTCCAGGTGTCATCCGATATAGCCGAGCTGATTCCGGCCGAAATATGCGAGGAACACAATTTAATACCGATCGACAAGCTGGGCAACCTCCTGACTGTCGCCATGGTTAATCCCATCGATGTCGAGGCGCTCGAGAAAATCAAGAACACTGTCGAATTCCGGATCAAGCCGATCCTGTGTTCGTGGGCGGATTTCAGGAACCTTTTCGAAAAGCTGTACGGCGCCGCGGAAGAGGACAAGATCAGGCGCGCCTATGCAGACATTCCCGAACTGGTGGATGAGGATATGAAAGGGCTGCCGGCGGCCGCCCCCGCGCCCTCGGCGAAGAAAAAAGACAAGGCGCCTCCTCCCGAGCCTTCCGCCACCGCCGGATCCGACGGTAAAGCGCAAGGAAAGGGATCGGATGAAGCAAAGCCGTCTTCCGTCGCCGGCGATGATGCCGGACCCGGCGAAAACGGACTGATCGATAGGTTTACGTTCGACACGTACGTTGTCGCCGATGTCAACTCTTTCACCTTTGCGCTGGCCCGCTCGGTCGCCGAGGCCCCGGGCGCGGAGTACAACCCGCTTTTCATTTATGGCAACACCGGGCTAGGCAAGACGCATCTTTCGAACGCGATCGGAAACAAGATAGTGAGCGACAACGGGCACAAGAAGATCGTCTACGCCGCGGTGACCCGTTTCGTCGACGAAATGCTCCACGCCGTCGAGCACGACGAGATGAAAGAGTTCAGGGAGCGCTATGAGGGAGTCGACGTGCTGATACTCGACGACGTGCAGTTCCTGAGCGGCAGAACTCGGGCGCAACAGGAATTTTTCAATATTTTCAACGATCTCTACACCGACAAAAAGCAGATCATCCTCGTCAGCGACGTGCCTCCGAAGGAACTCGAGGGGCTCGAGCAGCGGTTGATATCGCGGTTCGAGGGCGGTGTGGTCTCGTGCCTCGAGGCGCCCGACTTTCAAACTCGTCTTACAATTCTGAAAAAACGCGTCGACGAGTCCGGCGCCGACGTTCCCGACGAAGTGCTGGAATTGCTGGCAAAACCTAATCAATCGAACATTCGCGAGCTGGAAGGCGCCTTGAAGAAGCTTTTGGCATATTCCTCGCTTGTAGGTCACGAGATAACCGTCGAACTGGCGCAGGAAATACTCAAGCACATGTTCAACCCGGTAACGTCTTAGTCCCGATACAGGAGTACTTTCCATGGTTGAGACCCTTAAGAAGCGTTTGGGCGATATCCTCATCGAGGAAAAATTGCTAACCGAGGAGCAGCTCTCGCAGGCCCTGTACGAGCAGAGGCGAACGGGCAAGCCCCTGGCCGTTATCCTCATCGGCACGGATGTGGTGAGTGAAGAAGATATCGTGATCACACTCAGTGAGCAGCTGGGGATTCCCCACCTGCGCGTCGAGAGCTATGAGATTCCGGCCGAAGTGCTCGCCGAGGTGCCCGAGGGGATAGCAAGACGTTACCACCTGATTCCCGTCGCCAAGACCGGCAATTCGCTTACCATAGCGATGTCGGATCCTCTGAACATAGTCGCGGTCGACGACGTTCGCATGCTCACCGGCCATGAGATAGAGACTGTTGTCAGTCTGGACTCCGAGGTCAAAAAAGCGATAGATCGCTACTACGCCGGAAAAGAAGTCGACATGGACGACTTCGAGGACATCCTTCGCGACGCCGAGGCCGACCTCGTCACGCTTGCGGAAGATAAAGAAGAGATCGACATAAGCCACTTGAAGGAAGAGGGAGAGCAAGCGCCGGTCATCCGCCTCGTCAACCTCACTCTTGTCAACGCGATAAAGGAGGGGGCCAGCGACATTCACATCGAGCCTTTCGAAAAAATCCTTCGCATCAGGTATCGCATCGACGGCATCCTGAGCGAGGCCCAGCCTCCGCCCAAATCGCTGCAGGCGGCGATCGTATCGCGGATCAAGATCCTCTCCGAACTCGATATTGCCGAGCGGCGGGTGCCTCAGGACGGGCGGTTCCGCATCAGGTACGCCGGCAGAGAGATAGATTTTCGCGTCTCCACCTTGCCGACCTATTTCGGCGAAAAAGTAGTGATGCGTATCCTCGACAAAGGGGCGCTCACGCTCGATCTCAACAAGCTCGATTTCGAAGAGCAGCCGCTGCAGGATTTTCGCGAAGCCCTGAGCAGGCCGAACGGGATCATACTTATCACGGGCCCGACCGGAAGCGGGAAGACCACGACCCTGTATTCCGCCTTGCATCTGTTGAACACCGAGGACGTAAACATAGTGACCGTGGAAGACCCGGTCGAGTACGAGCTTGAAGGAATCAACCAGGTGCAGGTCAAACCCGAGGTCGGCCTCACATTCGCCGCGGGGCTGCGCTCGATATTGCGCCAGGACCCCGACATCGTGATGGTCGGTGAGATCCGGGACGAAGAGACGGCCGATGTCGCCGTCAAGGCCGCCCTGACGGGGCATCTCGTGCTGAGCACGCTTCACACCAACGACGCCCCAGGCGCGATCACCAGGCTCATTGACATGGGGATGGAGCCGTTCCTCATCTCTTCGTCCATGGTGCTGGCGGCCGCGCAGCGCCTGGTTCGCCGAACCTGCCCCGACTGCAAGCAGTCCTACCGCGTGCCGCAGCAGGTGCTCGAAAGAGCGCAGCTTCATATCGAGCCCGGCGAGGAAGTCGTTCTCGCCAAGGGCAAGGGGTGCAAGCGCTGCAACGATACCGGTTATAAAGGGCGTGTGGCGCTCCTCGAAGGATTAAAGGTCAACGAGGAGATTCAGGATCTCATTATGGCGTCCGCATCCACCGGAGACATCAAGCGCAAGGCGATCGAATGCGGCATGTTGACACTCCGGCAGGTGGGCTTGAGAAAGGCCCTGGAGAAGAAGACCACTCTCGAAGAAGTGCTTCGGGTAACCGCCCCCGATTAGGCCGCGAGGCGTCCGCCCCTCGCCTTTCCAACTATCCGTCCAGGTTCTGCCGCCATTCCCCCCGGCGGTCCGATAGCCGCGGCTATCGAAGAGCGACGGACTTTGTGACCCGAGTTACAAAAATTGGCACAGGAATTGCTCTTATACCCCGAGATGAAAAAATGCCTGTTATTAATGACGTTTTCGAGTTTTGAGAGTACAAAAGTTGCCATCGGACAGGGGACAGCGTGCACTGAAGCCTCCTGACGGGCAAATGACGATTGGAGATATTGCTCATGATCCAGGTCGAAGAGCTTTGCCAGCAAATGATCGAGCACAACGCGTCCGACCTTCATCTCGCCGTTGGCGTGCCGCCGCAGCTCAGGATCGACGGCGACCTTTTCCCCATGGACATCAAGCCTCTCAGCCCGGAAATGACCAAGAATCTGGCCTTCAGCATTCTTACGGAGCGTCAGATCAAAGAGTTCGAGAACGACAAAGAACTCGATATGTCGTTCGGGATAAAGGGGTTGAGTCGGTTCCGCGTGAATCTGTATTTGGATCGCGGGTCGGTTTCGGTGGCAATACGAACCATCCCATACGAGATTCCCACTTTCGAAGAGCTTGGGTTGCCGCGCGCGGTCAGGGAGATGGCCGACCGGCCGCAGGGGCTGATTCTGGTCTGCGGTCCCACGGGAAGCGGCAAGAGCACGACGCTGGCCTCGCTGATCGACCGGATTAACCTCGAGCGGCGCTGCCACGTCGTGACCATCGAGGACCCGATAGAATACCTGCACGCCCACAAATCCAGCATCATAAACCAGCGCGAAGTCTATGCCGACACTCACTCTTTCAAGGCCGCCCTAAAGCATATTCTAAGGCAGGACCCCGACGTGATAATGATCGGCGAGATGCGCGACCTCGAAACCATAGAGGCGGCGATTACCGTGGCCGAGACGGGACACCTTGTCTTTGCGACGCTCCACTGCAACGACGCGACACAGAGTATCACCAGGATTGTGGACGTATTCCCCGCGCACCGGCAGTTGCAGGTTCGAATGCAACTCTCCTTCGTGCTCGAAGGAGTCATAGTGCAAAAGCTGCTGTCGCGCAAGTCTCAAAACGGCAGGGTACTCGCGCTGGAAATCATGATTCCGACGCCGGGCATACGGAGCCTCATACGCGAAGAGAAGCTGCAGCAGATATATTCCGCCATCAGTACGGGCGGCCAGCTCGGCATGCAGACAATGAATCAGGGCCTGCACAAGCTCTATCAGAGCGGCCAGATCAGCTACGAGCAGGCTCTCGAAACCAGCATGAACCAGGAAGACCTCCTGAGGCTGATGGGCAAAGGATTCTAGGGTTTTTCACAGGACGGCGACAAGGTATGGAATCCGTCGAAACGGAAATCAGACAGGGCGGAGCGGTTTTGAAAAAGTTTGCCGTGGCCAGGGCCGCCTTGATTCTTATTGTAGGTCTTTCGTGTGTGGCCTTGCAGGCCGGGGGCGACGCCGCCCTTGGCTCGGGCGCGGCCTATCTTTACACGGTCTTCTTCATTGCGCTTGTTGAGTCGATGATTGTCGGCCTCGCCCTGAACTCGGCATACACACCGACCAACCGACTCTCGGTCATGCTTTTGGCCGCCGACCTCGTTTTGATAAGCGCGATCGTCGCGCTTACGGGCGGAGGCAGGAGCGCGTTTGCATTTCTCTACGTCGCGGTCATATTGTCCGCCAGCATCCTGCTGTCGTTGCGCTGGAGCCTGGTGATAGCTACCGCCGCCTCGCTCCTCTTTGTGGCGGTGAGCCTTTTCGAACACTCTGGCCTCGTCACGCCGGCGTCGGCGTTCACGGGGTTGGGTCCCCGGATGACCCCCGACGAAATGTGGGCGTATTCCGGAATGAAAGTATTGGCTTTTTATCTGGCCGCCTTTCTCTCGGGGTATCTCTCCCGCCGAATCGGGATGCTCCAGTCGATCCAGCACAATATACTGAACAGTTTTTCCAGCGGCTTCATAAGCGTTGATTGCGACAACAAAGTGACGTTCCTCAACTCCGCCGCCGCCAGGCTGCTGCATTTACCCCGCTCTGAGTGTCTGGGCAGGGATGTGACCGAGGTGTTTGTGGCGGACGAGGACGGCCCGAACCCGCTCACCGAGGCGGTCGCCAACGCGACGGAATGTCAGGGGAAGGAATTCCTGGTGGGCAGGGGCGATGGGAAAAGGATTCCCGTCGGCATCACTGCTTCGCCGCTCAAGGACGGCAGCGGCAAGTCGGCCGGCGCCGTGGCAAGCTTCGTGGACCTGACCGACATGAAGCGCATGGAGGAGAAGCTTCGTCGAGCGGACAGGCTGGCCGCCATCGGTGAGATGTCGGCCTCGCTCGCCCACGAGATCAGGAACCCCGTCGGCGCGATCCGGGGCGCGGTTCAGGAAATGTCGGAGAACCTGAAGCTGGACGGCACGAGCGAGCAGCTTATGAAGATAGCTATCAGGGAATCGGACCAGCTGAGCAGGATAATCACCGGTTTTCTCGAGTTCGTCGACACGAGCGCGCCGACAAGAGAGTCGTTCGAGGTCTGCGAAGTTCTTAACGAGGCCCTTCGATCGGCTCAGGCGCAAAGCGCGCTCAACGGAAGGATACGCGTCAAGAACGACTGTCCGGACTCCGCGGGGCGGGTTTTGGGTGAGCGCGATCGGATCAGGGGAGCCCTTATCAATATCATCCGCAACGGTATCGAGGCGATGCCGGAGAGCGGGCTTTTGCGCGTCTGGATTGGCGAAGACGATGAGGCGGACGAAAAGGTGCGCATCAGCATACGAGACACCGGCGTCGGCATATCCCCTGGAGTGATCGAGAAGGTGTTCGACCCCTTCTACACGACCAAGCCACAGGGGATAGGGCTCGGCATGGCCATTGCGCACAAGGTGATAACCGGACATGGCGGATCGATTGACCTGGAAAGCGTCGAAGGATCGGGTACGACGGTAACTGTAGGCTTGCCCAGAGGGATCTAAAAGAGGGATCTAAATGGAAACCATGGAGAGATTTCGCGTCTTGATTGTCGAAGACGAGCCCAGCATGCGCGAGCTGCTTATCATAATGCTCGAAAAGCAGGGATACGAAGTCCACGGCGTCGAATCCAGCAAAGAAGCGGTCAATAAACTCAGGAACGGACTGTGGGACCTCGTCATCACCGACCTGTGGCTGTCCGACGACAGGGACGGCGGCTTGAAAGTGCTCAAGGAGGTCCAGGAGACCAACGGATTCATGGCGGCCATCGTGATAACGGCGCACAGCTCGGTCGATACCGCCGTCGACGCTATGAAGCTCGGCGCCAGCGACTATCTTATCAAGCCGTTCAAGAACGACGAACTCAAGGTAGTTGTCCGCAAGGCGCTCGAGGGCAAGAAACTTCGCGCCGAAAACCGGACGCTGCGCATGGAGCTTAAAAAGCTCGGGCGGCTGGATAATCTCGTGGGCGCCAGCCCGGCCATAAACGATATGAAAGTCATGATTCGAAAAGTGGCCTCGCTATCGAGCACCGTTCTCATCCTCGGCGAAAGCGGCACGGGCAAGGAACTCGTCGCCAAGGGGCTTCACAGTTGCAGCGCGCGCGGCGACAAGCCCTTCGTTGCGATCAACTGCGGCGGTATTCCCGAGAGCCTTCTCGAGAGCGAACTCTTCGGGCACGTCAAAGGAGCGTTCACCGGGGCGGTCGCTCACAAGGAGGGGCTTTTCAAGGCGGCCGACGGCGGCACGCTTTTTCTCGATGAGATCGGCGAGACCAGCATGGCGCTACAGGTCAAGCTGCTGCGAGTGCTCGATGAGATGCGGATTCGTCCCGTCGGAAGCGCGAGCGACTTCTCCGTCGACGTGCGCCTCATATCGGCCACCAACAAGAATCTCGAAGAGAAAGTGGCGAACGGCGAGTTCCGCGAGGACTTCTACTACCGGCTCAACGTGATTCCGATAACGGTGCCGTCGCTGCGCGAGAGGGGCGACGACATACTTTTGCTGGCAAGGCATTTTCTTGACAAATTCTGTGAGCGCTCGGGCAGGCAAGTGGTCCTGGAGCCGGAGAGCGCAGAGGCGCTCGAGCAATACCGCTGGCCCGGCAACGTAAGGGAACTCGAAAACGCAATCGAGCGAAGCGCCGCCCTGTGCGATAACAATGTGATACTGCCCGGCGATCTGCCGAGCAAACTGCTCGGCTCTCCCGCGGAAGAGAGGGTCGGGGCGAGCCTTCCGGAAGATGGATTCGATCTGGACGAAAAAGTCGATTCCTTCGAGCGCTCGCTGATCAAGCAAGCGATGGACAGGGCCGTGAATTCACAGACGAAAGCGGCCCAATTGCTGAGGCTGACGCCCAGATCGCTCAGATATAAATTAGACAAGTACGACATGAAGAACAGGGGCAGCCAGACAGGCTGACGCGAAACAATTCCTGATGGGAGGGAAATGCAATGTCATCTTTCCAGTACACGGCCCGAGATAAGACGGGCGCCAGCCGCGCCGGCACGATGCAGGCCGAAAGCAGGCAGGATCTCGTCGCCAAGCTGAGGGAAAAAGGTCTCGTGCCCACCTCGATAGTCGACGGCTCGGCGGGCAAAGGCGGGGCCAGGAGCATGCCCATGCGGGGCACGGTCAAGGGCAAGAAGGTCAAGGCCGACGAGATGGTGCTCTTCACGCGCTCGCTTGCAACGATGGTCAACTCCGGCCTGCCGCTGCTTCAGGGAATCGACATCATGATCGAGCAGACGGATAGCCTGAACTTCAAGGCGGTCCTGACGCAGGTTGGTCAGGATATCGAGGCCGGCCTCACATTCTCGGACGCGCTCAGGAAGCATCCAAGATCGTTCAACGAGCTGTTTTCGAGTATGGTGAAAGCGGGCGAGGCCAGCGGCGATCTCGACGGCATCCTCATCCAGCTTGCCGAATACCTCGAGGCCACCGAGAAGCTCAAGCGTGAGATCAAGGCGGCGATGACGTATCCGGTGATAGCTCTTGTGATCGTCATCCTGATTGCGGGCGGCCTGCTGGTATTCATCGTTCCGAAGTTCGCGGAAATGTTCGAAGGCCTAGGGGCCCGGTTGCCGGCGCCGACCCGGGCGCTCATGGCGATGAGCGATATCCTTAGATCCTACCTCCTGCTCGTCATCGGCGGCGCGATTGCATTGTTCATCGGTTTAAGATACTATGTATCCACGCCTATGGGACGGTTCCAGGCGGACACCATCAAACTCAAGTTGCCGGTATTCGGCCCCTTGTTTCGCAAGGTAGCCGTCTCGCGGTTCGCGCGGACAATGTCGACGCTCACGCGTAGCGGCGTGCCCGTGCTCGGGGCGCTTGAGATAGTCGAGCGCACGATAGGCAACGAAGTGCTCGCGCGGGCCATCAAGGGCTCGCAGATCAGCATCAAGGCCGGCGCCACGATCGCCGACCCGCTGGCGCGAAGCGGCGTGTTTCCGCTGATGGTCACGCGGATGATCGACGTCGGCGAGAAGACCGGTTCGCTGGACGAGTTGCTGACGAAGATATCCGAATTCTACGATCAGCAGGTAGAGGCCACGATATCGAGTCTCACCTCCATGATCGAGCCGCTTCTGATATTGTTTCTCGGCATCGTGGTGGGTGGAATGGTGCTAGCGCTCTTCATGCCCATCTTCAAACTTTCCAGCATTGTTGGCGGCTAAGAAAAGGACCACATGCGCAAATGGACGAGATAAGAGGGAAATCGATATTCCTTACCGGCGGCGCCGGATTCATCGGCACGACGCTGGTTCACACCCTGCTCGAGCACAACCGGGTCGTCGTCTACGACAATGGCCACCGCAATGCGCTGAAAGACTCCGCGGCCTGGACGCACCCGAATCTGTTCTACGTTCATGGGGACGTACTCGACGCCGATAAGCTGCATTCGGCAGTCGAGAGGGCCGAGCCGAACATTGTGCTCCACCTCGCGGCGATCGCCGGCGTGGATACCGTGCTAAAGGTGCCCGCGCGGACCATGAAGATCAATTTCATCGGCACCTACAACGTGCTCGAGGCGGTCGTCACCCACGCGAAAAACCTTGAGAAATTTGTCGATTTTTCCACAAGCGAGGTATTCGGAACACACGTGTATCACGCCGAGGAGATGAGCGCCACCACGCTGGGCACCGTCGGCGAGGCCCGCTGGACCTACGCTGTCAGCAAACTGGCCGCCGAGCATCTCGTTCACAACTACGGCAAGGAATCCGGACTGCCCGCTGTCTCGATCCGTCCGTTCAATGTTTTCGGGCCGAGGCAGATAGGCGTCGGCGCAATACACACGTTTGTGGTTCGCGCGCTGCAAGGACTGCCGCTCGAGATCCACGGCGACGGCAACCAGATTCGCGCGTGGTGTTACATCGACGATATGGTCGACGGCATAATCGCGATCTTGACGAAGCCCGAGGCCGTGGGGCATGTGTTCAACATCGGGAACCCCCGCGGCACGGTTACGATTCACACGCTTGCCGACAAGATCCGGACGCTGTGCGAATCGGAATCGGAAATAATCTTTGTCGAGAAAAACTACGTCGACGTCGAACTTAGAATTCCCAGCATCAAGAAGGCGACCGAGCTGCTTGGATTCAGGCCGAAGGTGGACCTGAACGAGGGCTTGATTCGCACGATTAATTGGTATCGCGAGCAGATGGCAACGGGCCAGGGGGTCGGCGAGGTTCACCAGGGCAGAACGGACGCCAGCCCTGCGGCCCAGGCTAACTGAGGAATCCGAAGACGAAACAGAGCGGATATAGGTGGTGAGATGGCTAGATCTCACGGCGACGGAGCTCCTGATCTGTCAAAGCTTGCCTGCCTCGGCAAGGACGTCATCATTGAGGCGGGCGTGCTCATTTTCCATCCCGAGAATATCGAGATAGGCGACGACGTGTACGTCGGCCACAATACGATGCTCAAGGGATACTACAAGAACAAGATGAAAATCGGCGACGGCTCGTGGATAGGGCAGCAGTGCTTTTTTCACAGCGCCGGCGGCCTCACGATAGGTCGTAATGTGGGGATCGGGCCGGCCGTCAAGATCATCACGTCGAGCCACGAAGCCGAGGGCAAGGACAGCCCGATTCTGCACACGCCTATCGCCTTTAAGCCCGTCGTCATCGAGGACGGCGCCGACATCGGGACCGGCTCGGTGATCCTTCCGGGCGTCACGATCGGAGAGGGCGCGCAGGTCGGCGCCGGAGCGGTTGTCTGCGAAGACGTCGAGCCCTACACGATTGTCGGAGGCGTCCCGGCCCGGCTTCTCAAGAAAAGGCGCTACGAATGAGACCCTACGTTTCGGTTGTGGTTCCCGCCTATAACGAAGAAGAAAACCTGCGGCCGACCGTCGAGCGGGTCGGCGCAAAACTCGACGAGCTCGATACGACTTTCGAGATCATCATCGTCAACGACGGCAGCGCCGACCGGACCCGGGAGATAGCCGAACAAATCTGCGAGGACGACGGGCGCGTGCGACTGATAAATCATCCGTGCAACATCGGCCCCGGAAGCGGCGTGTTTACGGGAATCGAGGCCGCCGAGGGCGAATTCGTCATATTCATTCCCTCCGACCTGGCGCTCGAGCCCGATGATCTGAAGAAATATATTGACACTTCGCGCGAGTGCGATCTCGTCGTGGGCGTCCGCTCGGATCGCAGGGACTACTCGATCTTCCGAATATTCGTCTCCTACGTCAACATCTTCCTGATAAAGCTTCTCTTCAGGATGAAGGAACGCCAGTTCAACTACATACACATGTATCGAACCGCGATGCTCAACAAGATCAACATCGAGTCCAGGGGCGTGTTCATCACGGCCGAGATCATGATAAAGGCCCGCGACCTCGGCTATCGGCTTTGTGAGGTCGATATAAGATACGTTCCCAGGACCGCCGGCAAGGCCACCTGCGGCAGCCCGGAAACCATATTCGATACGGTGAAAGACCTTTTCGGCTTCTGGCTGAAACGGACCTTCCGCACGGCGATATATCTGCGTTCCGAACGAAATGCAGGCGCCTAAATGCGTCTTTCGATGTTGCGCGAGCGGGCCGATCGGCTCGTTCTCGCGTTCTGCCTTGTCATATACTCTCTTACCCTCTGCCCGACGGTCTTCTGGGATGACGCCGGCGAACTGATAGCCGCCGCCTACACGCTGGGCATTCCGCATCCCCCGGGTCATCCGCTCTACGTCATCATAGGGAAACTCTTCACGATCGTTCCGATCGGCTCGATCGCCGCGCGCGTGAACTTCATGTCCGCCTTCTTCGGCGCGCTTGGTTGTTGGCTCGTCTACAGGATAATTGCCGAAAGACTCGAGGATCATCCGTGGCGGCCCGCCGCCGCGGCGTGTGGAGCGCTCTTTTTCGCGTTCGCGCCCACGGTGTGGGAACAGTCGACCGTGGCCGAGACGACCACGTTGCACTGCTTTTTCATGATGCTGCTCACGTTGTGGGCGTTCAGGCTCGCGTCGGGAAAGATAATATGGAAAGACGAGACGCGCTCGCTGTGGCTGTTTGCGTTCGTGTACGGGTTCAGCCTCACCAACCACGTGGCGGGAGTTTTCTTCGGCCCATCCTTCGCCTGTATCCTTATCTGGAAATTCAGAGGGCGCATTTTCGCCCCGAAGACGCTGTTGGGCATGCTCGCATCTTTCGCGGTGGGGCTTTTGGTCTATGCGTATCTCCCGCTGAGATCGATGATGGACCCGCCGATCGACTGGGGCAATCCGGAAACCCTGCAAAACTTCATCTGGGTCGTCACCGCCAGACAATACTCATCCGGCCTCGTAATCAGTCCGGACGCGAGTTCAATAGTCGGAAACCTCGTTCTCAGGGGGCAGTACCTGCTTCGCGAATTCACTCCCTTAGGCTGCGCCCTCGGCGCGCTCGGCGCATGGAGGCTGATAAGAAACGAGGCGCGCGTCGTGGTTTACGGGTTAATTGTCATCGCCATCCTTTTCTATATAGGGCTCAACAGCGCGTTCATCTCGGCGTATTTCGCGCCCGCAATCGCGCTTATGGCGATCTGGATAGGCGTCGGCCTCTCCCAGGTGTTCGAGTGGATTCCTCGGTTGATGGAAAGAGTGGGGGGGAGAGTGGGGCAGGCGTTCCGGGCAAAGGCGGCCACGACGGTCATTTGCGGTGTCCTTACAGCCGGATTCGCGCTTCCGCTGGGCATTAATTACGGAGACATGGACCGTAGCGGGCACGAGTATGCGTTGCGCTACGGCGAGCAGCTCCTGGAGACTTTGCCAGATAACTCGGCTCTTTTCACGAGCGATGGATATTCGCTATTCATATTGTGGTATCTGATCTACTGCGAGGACATGCGGTCCGACGTCATGGTCATCGATCCGACATGGCTCGCCGGCGGCGCCGCCCTGAGATCGCAGGTGCTCGAGCAATACCCGGGCCTCAAGTTTCCGGAGCCCGAAACCCTTTCGAAGTACGTCGGGGGCGAGACCGACCCCGAGGCCGCCCGCCTGCTGATCGTCCAGGCCGTTCTCGACGCCAACCACTCCGAGCGTCCCGTCTACTGGGGGCTGATCCAGCGGAATGTTCCCTTTGCGCGACATCTCGTACCGGAGGGCCTTGCGATGAGGTACTCCGCTTCCCCCGTCGAGTTGGATGATGCGGCGCTGGAGCGCAACGCCTCTTTCTGGGAATCGGAAATAGCGGATCTTCGCGCGGACCCGAAAATGCAAAGGGATACGATTGCCAGGGATGTGTATCCGGTTGAACTCAACAACCAGGGTATGATGTTCGAACAAATGGGCCGCGACGACCTCGCGCGACGGGCGATCGAGCTCGCGCTCGAATTCAATCCAGGGTATCCGACGGGCAGGTACAACCTCGGCAGACTCGAGGCGCGCGCGGGCAACCACGAGGCCGCCCTGCGCGAGCATGGCCTCGCTGTCGACGCGGACCCGAAAATGGCCGCCGCTCGGTTCGGTCTCGGCAACGCGCTTCGCAACCTTGGGCGATACGATGAGGCGTTCATGGCATATCGCGAGGCGACGCGCCTCGCGCCGGACTACCATGAGGCGGTTACGGCGATGGGACAGCTCTATGTCCTTGCCGGGCAAAATGAGGACGCCGTCGAGAGATTCGAGCGCGCGATCGAGATCGAGCCGTCGTATCCGTTCGCGCATCGGGGACTGGCCGGGGCTTATCTCGCGGCCAACCGGCCGAACGAAGCGAAGAAGGCC
>SDBT01004122.1_pt1 | contig 24777 bp, 34 predicted proteins | sample 2277101 | NCBI WGS metagenome assembly SDBT01 (sample SAMN10404973, study PRJNA504765) | marine sediment metagenome | isolation source: marine sediment core GS10_PC15, 103 cmbsf | place: Arctic Ocean: Southern Knipovich Ridge | collected 2010 | reverse complement strand
AATCAGCCTCTAAATTTACAGCATCGTAACTCCAATCATCATTAAAAGTCCATCCTGTACTTACTGCAAAATCCCCATTAATTACTAATTCACTTCCATACTGTTCATCCCCAAGTAAAACAGCCTGCCCCGCAAGCAGCGCGGGTATGAATAATAAAAGAAATATTAACTTTTTCATTTTATTCTTGTATTAATATTACTGTTCCATATTTGTTTGTTATATCATTTGTATTATCAGACTGAATAACCATAAAAAACCTATCCCCCGCAGCTACAGACTCTATTAATCCACCACCACTAACCGAACCAATATCAGTACCCGGAATTTCCCTTTCTGTTATTGTTTTATTAAGGGGAGTAGTATTCTTATATACACGCCATAAAACAGTTGCAGAAGCCCCTCCGGCTTTTTGGGCACTCAGATGCCAACTTATATCAAATGACTCTCCACTGCCAGCCGTTAATTGTAAGTAACTTGGTTCTTCCCAATCGCTTGCTCCATCATCGGCAACCCATGTATCAACTATATAAAATGAATTAACACCTATATATCCAATCCGCCATACTCCGTTATAATTAGTCGTTCCACGAATAACAATATAATCACCATCGGCAAGGCCATGAGTGTTATCCGTTACCGTTACCGTATCCCCTGCGGCAATACCATAATCGGCATACGCGGTTATTGCTCCCGTCCCTCCGGCATCAAAAGTAAATCCATTCTGATCTCCTGTTGTGAAATATCTTATGCCTATTGGGGTATTTGCTGTTTCCATTGTAGTAGGGGTTCCATTAGCACTTAGATACATATCGGCATATTTCGATTCCGTTCCTTCAACGTGAAGATCACCTGTAATATGTAGATCTCCATCTATATTTACAACAGTTTCAGTCAGTGTTAAGGTATCTGTTTCTGCATTATCAATTGAAGCTCCATTTGAAAAAACTATCTGGCTGTTTATACCTAAATAATTCATATCCATAGTATCCAGGGTGACTTCGGTTATATCTTCCGTTGCAAGCGCACCCGTTCCCCCTGTAGATGTTGGAGATAAAACCGTGACAGCTGATGTTGCAAGGTTTTCTAAAGTAAGCGTATCACCAATCACGGCAGCCCCACTAACATCTATATAAGGTGTATTAATAGTGTCCAAATGAGCTGCATCTATCGAGTCATAAACAAATGTTGTACTCGAAGTGCCGAAGGGGATATAATATTGAGTGGTGTTCAGAAGTGTTTTAAATGATTGGTTTGCAATAGGCACTTTATCATAAGTCGTTTCATCAAAATAGAATAACTGATCCCATCCACCGGAACCACTCGAAGCCTCGAAGCCGAATACAGCATCAGGCTTGGTTCCTGAAGTGATATAAAGAGCATACTCTTCGCCGAGTACCGTTCCGCTCATCTGATTATCTATCCATGCAGCTGCGACCACACTTTCAGCAGCCGTAACAGAACCGGGTGTTGAGGCTACCTTCGCCCAAAGTCCGGCAAATCCTGCCCATGCAGCAGCAGCCGTTGTATCAAGGGCAGCCGTGGCACTATTCATGTTTGCAATAAATTCTCCCGCGTGAACATTTGCAGGACCATCCCCGGTCTGTGCAAGTATTTCTGCAAGTCCGGCAATAGGTATAACGCTTTTTGTTCCTGTGGTTTTTAGGGCGATAAAAATACCGCGATCGTAGCTTGTGCCGTTGGCCGAAGTCTGACCGTAGAATCGTAGCATACCACTCTGATCCTCATCGGCGTTTAATACAGGTAAACCGTATGTCCCACCCCGTAGCCATACTGGACCATTGGAGCCGGTATGGTCAATAACGACATCAGTAAAATCAATTACGTCATCCGTGTATGTGCCGGTGAAATCAATTCCGCCAAAGATTGTTATATCCCCGAAAGTGGTTGGGTTACTAAGGTCTATCGTTGTCTGTGCCCCTGCCAAGACAGGGAATAATGCCAATAAAAATAATAGCTTTCTCATAATTTACCTCCATATCCAATAATACATTAATAGTCCCGCCGTGACAGATGTTTTTGTCAGCTCAATAACAATTGTCCCATAAGGGAAATTATCATCCTTGATACTCACAACGCTATCGGCCAGTGTAAACGGTAGCCTGTTATCGTCAAGGCGTGAAACCATTAAGCTATCGGCATCCATCGTAGAGCCTACATCGAGTATAGCATCTACATCGTCAAAGGCCGAATAATCAAAGGTTATGCCCCATGCGTACTCGGTCTGAAACGGTATGTAAATAGTAGTATCCGCCCCATCAGGAACCCGTATAGATCCCGTAATTGATGGCGACTGCCCGAAAGCATATACCCCCATCAAAACTATTCCTAAAATCAAAATCAACTTTTTCATAATATCTATGTTAATGCTTGTTTCAAATAAAAACTGTCTTCTGTAAGTACCTGGAAGCGTGGCGATCCGTCAGCATCTTCCATCTTCACCTGATGAATGTAAACACCTAGCGGGGCCTGTGCCGTTTGTGCGTCCGTTATGGTAAATGTTATAGTAGTGGTAGTAGCCGCTGTTACTGTACTATCTTGCAGAGAGTACCGCGCTAATACACTCCTATTGTGCTTGTGGATTACCTTTACTGTGATAAAATTATAGTCCCCCGTGTCTTCGGGTACTGTGACCGTTTTTAGAATCGTATCGCCTCTATCGTATCCTGTCATTTCAATTTGTTTACTTCCTTTATTAATCTGTCTATCTGCTTCTGCTGGCTTTCAATCTGCCTCTGTTGAGTTTTTATCGCCTCAACCAGTACCGCTGTAATCTGTGATGTCTGCATTGAATATGTATCTCCCGCTGTGACTACTTCGGGTAGCACTTTCTCAACATCCTGGGCGATAAAGCCAACCCGCTCTCCCGGCTCCCTTCCATCTTTCCACTCAAACCGTACACCCTGGAGTCCTTTTACAATGTCGAGTCCGTTATTAATTTTATAGATATTCTTCTTTAGCTTTCTGTCTGAGTCATTGTTCCATACTGTTGTGCCGCCTGCTGATCCATTGGAAAAGAATGTTCGGTTATTAGTGTTATCGGTAGCGTTACCGTCAATTACTATCCTATCATTTACAAGATCGCCCCATATTGCAGGACCGGAATCATCGGTGTTATCTATGGATAGAACATTATTCGAAGTGTTTTGTGATCCAGCAGACCTTCCAAGATAAATACATCCGGTAACATCTCCCGATCCATTTCCCGCTAATCTCCCTATCATTGTATTGTCATTACCTGAAACAAGCCCCGCACCCACCACTGATCCCATTAATGTATTCCTTGACCCACCTACAATGCCAGATCCGGTAAGGCTTCCAAATAATGAATTGTCATCACCGGTAGCTATCAATAATCCACACTGGTAACCATAAGCCGACAATCCTGCGGCAGAAATCGCGTTCTTTGCACATTGATAACCGTAAGTACTTGACCCGTCAGAAGTTTGTACCGAAAAAAGAGATTCAAATCCCACGGCTGTATGAAAGTCTGAAGTTGTTAAAGTAGATGCAGCATAACCCCCTATAGCTGTTAATCCTATAGAAGAAGTTGCTAACTTGCCAGCTCGAAAGCCTACACCTACCCCGGCAGGAGAATCTAGCCAGTAAAGAGCATCCCTACCAACACCGACACCGTTATTTATATCAGCATCAAAACCAGCAAAAGGGCCGAGGAAAACATTATCCGTAGAAGATGTGGCACACAAATTACCTGCATTATACCCTCCAAATAGATTATAATTTCCGGTAGTGAGTGCTGTTCCTCTGTCGTTTAAAAGAGTATTGAACGAACCTGTTGTTAAATTCCAACCCCCGGCTAAAGATAATCCAATGTTATCTATTCCTATTGTTAATGATTGAAGTGAAAATGCACCTAACCCTATGTTTGCATCAGCATCACCAGTGGCACCAGCCCCGCTATTTTTACCAACAAATAAATTATTCTGATCTGAAGCCCCTAAAGCCGCTCCTGCATTTTCACCTATTTTAATATTGTCCTGTCCATCATCAAGATAAATCCCTGTTGCCCGGATCAATCCGTTCACCTCCATCTTAGCACCTGTAGGCGTTACCGTCCCTACGCCTACCGTATCGTTGATAAACTTTAGTAAAACATAATCACCCGATCTAAACCAGGCTGTGTCTATTGTCGAGGCGGCTGCTATCTCTAATCTCAATACATCGGCCGTATCTGCAATGTCTACCCTCCATAGTGGGGGTAATTCTGCGCGGAGTACATCGGCCGTATCGCTTAGTACATTACCTATGTAAACCCATTGAAGCTGTTTAGTCGTTCCTGATTGAACGAAAACGAACAGATCGCCTGAGGCTATTGAACTACCGACTGGCAGTGCATCAATCTTTTGAGTGTAGCTATTTAGAAAGATTCCAAATAAGAAAAGTAATGTTATTAATCGTTTCATGCTAATAGTGTTTGTCCATCTTGTGCTAATAAATCTTGTCCATCTTGTGCCTTTAGTGCGGCCCCTGCGCCTACGCCTATCTCAAAACCCTCTACATCCCATATACCCTCTAAGATATTCCACGTTGCGCGGCGTATCATAAATAGTTTATTCGAGTTGTTCACCTCCTGTATAACTGAGGTGGAGAATAAAGTCATTGAATATATGGGTACTGAAATAACCTGCTGTGGTTGGCTTAGTAATTTGCTTATGCTGTTAAATAGTAGGGATACAAGGCTACCGCCGATAGTTCCACCTATCGCGCTCCATGAAAGCGTAGGGGATACCTGTAGTGCATCAAGCCACATCCCTCCATTATATACAAGTCCTGAATCTCTCTGCGCGGCAGGAAGATCGCTTAACAGCATCTCATAATCCCCCCCATCAAAATTATTCGTAGGATTAATGGTAACAATAGATTTTTGATCTTCTATGGGTTCCTCTATCTGTGAGGATGTAGTCTCTTTTAACACCCTCATTATAATACTATTAATAATTACATGACCAGCATCAAAAACTCCAACTGGTAGGAACATCTCAAAGGTAAATGCTATAATATCTGCCACACCGCTATCGGATGTTATAATATCAATCTTCACATTTTCGTTATTGCTTGTAAAATTTCTTGAATATTTGGTGTTTATATGTGTCCATGTATTGTTGTCGAAGTCCCACCATCTTGTTCCTATACTACTCGTAATTGATAACCTAAATTCTACATCAAGTGAGGCGGTACAGAAAATATCATAGTCGATAGTCATCTTGAAAACATCCGAAGTGGCTGCTGCTATAATAAACCATTTTCTGAGATCCACCTGTGGTGTTCTTGGTAATAGTTTTAGCTTGTCTGCACTTCTTTCGGTATGTGTCTCCACTCCCCCCGAGGGACCCCAAAAAGCGGGTCTTTTGTCAAACCATAACGTAAAATCACCATTTTGTATAAGGTTATCTCTCTTGCCGTATGCTTGTGTTATCGAGTAGTTTCTCCACGCCGGATTAATAAACATTCCCCCGGCGGTGATCCGTACAAGATCATCCCTTGCTGCGGTGGCGGAGGTAGATGAAACAATAGGATCATACAAGGCTGTAGAGTCGTATGTAAACACCCCCAATGATTCTGTCCATAGCCTACGTTGATAAGCGGTAATCTTTTCCTCGGGACGTTCAATAACCCAATGCCCCCGGTCCTGCTTGATCGTTGCAGCATATTTAAAAAGTAAAGCCTTTAGCGCATCGTAATATGTTTTACCTGCAAAGGCTTTAGTATTGATATATGTCTGATCTAACGGAGAATCTGCGGTAGTTGTATTATGATGAAGCTCATAAATATTCAGTCCCTCATAAAGGTCCATTTCCAAGTCTGTCTTTGCAAGTATAGCTTGCAGCATAGACATTTCAGTTTCAATAGTAACTCTGTCCCAGGCTAAAGCTTTCAAAAAGCCTAACTGATCCGAGGCGATAAACTCATTGTCGTAGGGTATCTGTTTGTAATCTTCCTGGTATTGGTCAGGCTGTAGAAAACCTTTCCACTCTAAGGTCGCGTCTATGTTTATCGTTACCCGGTATTTCCTATTAGAGTTGGTGTATAGGTTCAAAAATTGGAAGTCTGTCTCTGACATCAGCCTGATAGTGGCCGTGGACCCATTGATAGGATCGAGAATAAAGTCAGAAGGTGTATTCCACTGTATCTCTAGCGGAGACTCGCCACCTTTGATATCCGTTGAAGCCCCGGCATAGTCTTCCTCCTCGATCAATACCTGTATGGTCCGATCAAAGTAATCAGGAAACTCTAGCGTATATAGTGTGCCGTAACTCATGTGTTCTGTCCTAATGAAACTCCACCTCTCTGTCCTGAGATAAATATGTCCTGTCCGCGTAATGTTCCTACTAGATTAACCGTTGCTGGTTGAAATACGTTTGCAGATGTTGCCGTTGCCCCTGCGCTTCCCGAACTACCAAGATTGGCAATAGCCGCCTTTGCGATACCAGCCAGCGCGAGTAGTGCGATACCTGCCCCAATAGCTACAGCGGGATTAAGTGTTTTTAATGCTTCCTTAAATGCTTCTATACCTATCCCTGTGGCTATTAATATTCTCCCAAGCTGACCCGCTACACCAGCAATGGTGCTAAGTATAGCTACCATAACCTGTCTTAACTGGTTCCTATCACTATCAAATCCTGTAAGTAGCGCAGCTAGTCCCTCAACAGCTAATGCAGCAAGTTCAACTTTTAAATCCCTTACCGTATCGGCTATATCCTCAAGCATCATTTGCCATTCTAATTGTGCAGCCATAAGCTGGGGGTAGATAGATGTCTGTGTGCGAAGTGTCTGATTGACCTGGTCGGATGCGTCCCTGAACTCTCCAAAAAGATTAATACCCTTCCTTATGACTCGATCTAATCCCTCATAACCCTTTTTTAATTCCTTTAGTATGTCTGTCTCAGTTTGCAATCCTGCTATATTTCCTAATCCTAAAACGCTTGGCGCGCCAACCCCCGCTGTCTGTAATCCTCCACCACCTACAAAGTTTGGCACATTAGCCCCCGCTGTACGTGGTGTTCCCGTATCCGCATCGCCTCCAAGTCGTTTTCTGATAGCCCTTGAGGGAGCTTGTGTTAATGCCCAAAATACCTGAAGCCTTTTGATTATCGTATTTAAGGGAACGAGCATTATATTAAATGCTGTACCTACTATCCTTATATTATCTGACAGAGATGATAGCCCCCCGGATAAATCGCTAACGGTATCTTTAGCAAGGGTCATCCCGTCATTGGTGGTGTTAAGGTCAAGTATCAGTTTCTCCCATGAGCTTTTTAATATTACTAGCTGTCCGTTAAGGGTATCGAGCTGAACCCTTGCCATCTCATCTATTACCCCTGCAGCATTTTTATACTCCTGTGTTAGTTTAGGCAGCATATCTATCTGACTTGTCAGGATAAGTAATGCGGTCATAGCCCTCTTTCCTACTTCGTCCTCTGCATCTGCCAGGCTTAACCCTCGCTCTGCAAGTTCTTGTAACTTCTGACCTAACGGTGCTGTGCCGCCTCCGAGTTCTAAAAATATCCTTCTCAGAGATGTACCCGCCATAGACCCGTCAATCATATTATTGGCAAGTATAGCAAGTAAAGCGGTGGTTTGTTCTAATTCGGTTCCTGTGGTTCTGGCAATGGGAGCCACAAATTTCATTGACTCTGCAAACTTTTCCATGTCAAGGGCAGAATTACTAAAAGACAACCCCATGACATCAGTAACCCGTATGGATTCCTCTGCCGCAAGCCTGAATCCTCTCACGACACCCCCGACAACCTCCGCTGCCCTTCCTAGTTCAGAATCCGTAGCGGTGGCAAGATGCAAAGTAGCCTTTGCAACACCCTCTATCTCATCAACGGTAAAGCCTAATTTGGCAAAAGCCTTTTCTAGTCCTGCAACTTCGTTGGCTGTAAATTTTGTAGATCCACCAAGCTCTCTAGCTAGTTGGCTGAGTCTTTTAAATTCCGATTGCGTACCTCGCGTGACAGCCCGGACATCTGCCATAGACTGCTCAAATGTTGTCATAACCCTGACAGCGTTTGATAATCCACGCATTATTATCTGCCCGGCAAAAGCCGCCGCCATCGTCCCGGCAAGAAGTTTGGCCGACTGAGATATCTTTTGCATCTGCGTTTGGGTTTGCTTCATACCCTTACGCAATGCTTTTGTGTCAGCCGTTATCCTGAATATTAATGTCCCTATTGTTTTTGCCACGACTTAATCGGTTTACTTTATCTACAAATTTTCTCCCTTTTACTACTTCTTCCTCAGTCTTTTTCTTCTTATTACCCTTATCCCAGTGGTACTTCCATAACTGTTTCGGATCTCTTATTTGCTTTTTAATATGCGGGTTTATCTGGTAAAGTGTTTGTAACCTTAATAACTCAAGATCATCTTTCCGTAAAGACTCAAACCCCTCAACCGCATTAAAAAAAGCTCTCGGGGTACAGCTCCAAAACTCATCTTCTGTCATCCCGAGCCGACCCATTCCTATCTGTTGCAATAGATCGTAACTCAATGCCCCTCCTACGGGGCCACCTTTTTTTTTGCCTTTGGCATCTGCGAGGTGAAGACCGCTGTAAATTCAACTATGATATCAATATCCTCACCTATCCAATCACCTACATCTTCTATCGACATTTCAAATTCTTCTTTCTTGGCTCTCGCACCTTCTTTTAGTCCGACATATACCAATGCCCTGATTTGGGATAGCGAGAAATCTTTATCTTCGCTTAAATCCTCTAATCCTATCCCTGTCAGGTCAGTAAATTCACAGATAGCGTTCCATCCGTATTTTACAGGACGTTTTGCCCCGCCGATCTCAATCGTTTTTACCATATTCTAGGTTAGTGCAAATAAAAGTTTCCCTAGCCCTTCAAATTCTGCACTAAATGTACCCCCTTCGTCAAATGGTGCGTCTACGTTATATCCCGTGCATACTGCCGACCCGCTAAAGAAAGCATCTGTGGCATCCGATGTACTCATCTTAATAGTCACGGTAGTAAGGCCGTTTAAAACATCATAAAGCTCCCTTACGTTTACATCGCCACCATCAAATGCGAACATACCGTCCATACTCGCGGTCCATGTTATGCCTTTTTTCTTTAGTTTAGTCATCCAGTTACCCGAATCCTTATGGTTGATCTCTGCCGCCCCTGGACCCGTTATGCTTATAGAGGCCGATGTGCTATAACTTATAGCGGTCCCATCGACATAAATCAAAATATCTGTTCCGTTTATTACTCCGCTACTTGCCATCTTTTGTTTCCCCTTCTTTTTGTTTTTCTATGTTTTTAATTTCTCTCCTACTTAATTTATCGGTAACAATCTTCTCTTTTAGAAGCTCATTACCAAACTGCCAATGAAGCTGACAGATACTGCCCTTACGGAAAAATTTTACCGTATGCTTGTGATCCTCTAAAAACTTATAATATCCTCTCATGGTTTTATTATTATTGAATATTCTTGTGTCCTTCTGTAATAATGTTCTGTGGCCCCCTCGTCACCTATTGATTCTATTGTATCGCTCTCCCCTTCAAAGGTTATACGGTTTATATTCACACCGCCAACAGTATCCGAATAATTGTCTAGTGCCGTACGTACCGATTCACCTAAAGCATCCATCACCGTTTCCTGTTTAGCGTAACAATCGACCTGCCATCGCGTCTTATCAAGGGTGCTTACAGCCGCTTTCGTAGGGGTTGGCACATTGGAAATATAGGTCAGGATGACCCACTGTGAACCCCTGTTATGTGGAACATAAAGACCAAAGATATTAGCCTTTATACTCGCAGCCTTTAATATTGTTTCTATGGCAGTCGAGACCATTTTATTTTCCTTCCCGCTTTTGTGAGTAATTTTTTATTAAGTATCTCCCAAAGAATAACCCTAAATTTATTTTCTATCTGCTCATCTGTTGCATCAACAGCCTTTCTTAGCCATCCCATCGCCGGTATTCTTCCCTGTTTGCTAGGTGGTGGATTAACTTTCCTTATCCCTTTTTTTGATCCAGTGGTGCGAGTTCCCGCATAAACCTTTGATAAAGAACGCGTACCAGGCTCTCTTGCCTTAGTCATTAATTCCATCGTTCCAAACTCTAACCAATATGGTCCCATATCATCCCATACCGCCTCGTTTCTCCTTTTTCTCTTAGTCGGCATAGCCCCTATCTCTTGACCTGGGATACCTTTTTGTTTTCTGGATACCTGTCTGATTAAATGTGCAAATCCTCCAGACCCCACACTGGCAGCAGCAGAAGCAATACTAATCCTTGCCATCGCAAACAGCGGTTTACTTGCTTCCTTTAGCGCGGCATTAATAACGCGCCCCTGAAAGGTTTTGGGCATCTTGTTAAGTATCCACTCAACTTCATTCAGCCCCACAAGCTCAACCGTTGCTTTCTTTGCCATTAGTAATTAACTAACATATTCGTTGCCGATGTATCGGTGGCCTTTACCTGCTTGATAAGTACAGGAAGGATAGTACCCTTCACCACACCTACAAACGTAACCTCGTCATCGCCATCCGTTACCACAGCTATATTACCCGCGCCGCCAACATAAATATGCCCCGGCTGGTCTAATGTTGCTGTGTCACTCGGAACAACTACTTTTGAATGTATCGCCATAATCTAAAAATTAAACCGTGTCCCCCGCCTTCTCCCCGGCTTAACGGTATTTATATTTGTTTAATATCAATTCTGAAACCCTCGGGAACCTACGCCCCTTATCTTCGCGGTTATCAAACCAATCCTGAATAATCATCAGTAGTGCCTGTCTTAGATCACTAGGGATAACCGTAGGAAGTGTGAACCCCGTTTTAAACTGTATCTGTACAGCGTTTAATGTTTTTTTGGTATCGGGCCATGAAAATCCTTCAGCTTCTATTATCCTTACGGGTTTCTTAGTAAGGTCCACATCATAATCATCAGATGAAACGGTCTGTGTATCCCCGTCAGCATCGGTGTATTTTATTGACTCAATACTAGCAACGGGCCACATCCATATCTCTATCCATCGTGGGAACCAATCGAAATAAGTCTCCCATGTAGCCTCGTTAAGCCCTCCGTCAATATCTTCCTCTACCTTTGACTGAGCAGCATAGATAAGCTCCTGGATATACGCATCGTTATCGTTACCCGGTTCTGAAAGGTGTGCTTTCACCTCGGGAAGCTCTGCAAACCATTCTGTCTGTGCCGTTATTAGCTTCATCGTGTCTCTGCTTTTCTTATTCTCTGTACCGTTACCGGCCTTTGTGTCGGCTCCTCTGCCTGTCCTATTATTATCAGATATTTAGCATAGTGCAGGGGAAGATCAACGACCTCCCCTGCCTTAATGCCTTTTATCATCCTAACTTCCATTCTAGGTATTAGCGTGTCTGATGTGCTTGATAGGAGCATCACCTGTGTATGCAGCCATATTACCTGCAAACCGTCCGAGAACGTTAAACCCTACCTCATCGGTAGCAGCATAAAGCTCATCCAAACGGATAAGTTTCATAGGTAGTGCCTCCGCAGTCCAATAACGCTTAAAGTCTCCAAAGAATACAGACTGATTATAAGATGCTATCTCATCAACATCACTATTGATAACAACAGGCCACCCCTCTAATCTGTCAGGCTCTCCAGCCTGCATACTATTTTGCCATAACGGCTTGAGGTCATCCCCGGTAGTATCAGACGATACAGACAACTTCCTAAGAAATCCCGCCGTACTATCAGCCATCTGCCATACAGTACCCGCATTACGATAAGCCCTATTGACCGAATAAATAAGGTCTACAAGGTTAGCCCTAGTTAATCCCCTCTTAGTAGCATCAACACCCTTAGTAGAAACAGCCTGTAAGCCGTAAGGCATTGCGGTTCCTGTCCCGAGGGTATAATAATAGTTTAATCCACGGAACATCCTCTCAAACAGTAACCCCGTAACATGACTCACAACATCAAAAGCTGCATCCTGGATAAGCTCGTTAGAAATTTTCACAATAAGCGAAGTGAGCTTATAGAAAGTCAGATCATCATTTCCATAGGTAACATCGTTACCCGAGGCCATCGTAGTCTTTTCTCCTATAATCTCAGCCCTTGTGCCGGTATCATCAACGGTGGGAATATTAATCTTTCTTCCTGTCGAGGTTTTAATCTCAGTCGTCAGTCCCGGCGTTGTCATACCTCCGACAAAAGCCTGGGCCTCAACGATCATCTTTGAAATCTCATCCGGCACAAGATAACCACCCTTGTCGGAGGTTCCTTTGTACCACTGGTTTGCCCGTTTCTCTCCTGTAAGTCCGAAAGTATGTTGCCCTCGGGCAATAGTGCTTCCATTAGCCCCGGTGCGGATAAAAGCATCTATGCCCTCACGGAATGTCTCTTCCTGGTTCTCAGAAACATGACTTTCCACCTTACTAGAAAGCAACTCATTAGCATTTTCTGCGCTCCGGATCTTCTTGTTTATGGCGGTGATCTCATCATTGATCTTATCAACCTTCTCATCGTCATAATCCTTCTCGGGTACGTTGGCAGCCTCCTGAAGCTGTGCATACAATTTACCCTTTGTCTCTATTAAATTTTTAATAAGTTCCATTTAATTTTCCTCCTCTATAATTTGATTAATAACTTTTATTTTATGTAATCGTTTTCTACGGGCTTCCTCATCTACTTCTTTGCCCGTTTCATCTTCCTCTGTGGAATCAGTACCTTTTAATGTGGTAAATAATCCTTTCAAGGTCAATTTCTCATTAAACTTGTCCCCAAGTGCCTCCCTGATAGATTCCTCCAGGGTAGGTATATCTCGTTTCTCTCCTCCTAACATTTCAACTACTTCACCAACTTTCAATTCCTCAATCTCCGCAAACGAAAATCCAAGTGTCCGTTTCAAGAACATTAATCCATTGGCGACTTCCTCCCTTACAGCCTTAACTTGTGCTTTAGGATTGGAAGGGATATTTACAACAGACCATTCTAAAAGTTCCTGGCCGTTGTAATAAAATGTTTCATTTGAACCACCTTCATTTTCTTTGGTTTCCTCATCGCCAAAAGATCCTTTACTGCCCTTATCGTCCCGGGTGGGATAAAACCCAACACTCGCGCTGCGGAGAGTACCCCTTAAAACCTTGCGGAATATCTTCTCAGCAAAAGCGTTCTCTTCGTGTGGCTCAAAAGTCACGGCCCCAATAAGGTTATCACCTTCTATGAATACCCGTGAGGTTCCAATTACATCGTCCGGGTCTGCCTTATGGCACATCCCCCCACCATAAACATTATGCTGATATCCCACAATCGGATTACGGGCGTAATTCTCCAGATCCCAATTCGCTTGATTCAAAACCGATTTATGCCGGTCTTTATCTGAGGTGGAAATAACAAATTCAACCGTTCTGGTTTTCTCAACATCATCGGCAAATTTCCTTACCTGTCCGCTTGCGTATCTCGTTTCATTCTCCATTATCTTCGTTTTTTCCTGCATTTTCCAGTGGCTCCCGATTTATCTGTACTAGATATTTGTCCCCTCCTGGTATTTTGTTCATTTCTTCTAATCTCCTAACCTCATCAGGACTCATATTGCCATATTCTTCCATCTTAGCGTAAAACTCTGATCTGTCTTTGGGACTACCCCTCATAAGTGAGTTCATATTGAATTTCCAAAAATGATCGACCTGCTCATCACTTGTGAGTAGCTTAGTGTAAAGTTCGGCCTCCCACCGTTCAACCCATTGTGTAAGGGTGTAACGTACAAACTCAGCCCCCTGGTTTTCGATATTCGTAAAGGTAGATCTTGATTCCTCAAATAAAAGATAGGGCGGAACACCAAACCACCGCGCCAAATCCTGTACTGAGAATTGCTTACTCTGTAATAGCTGATTCTGATCAGGGGGTATTCCTGTAGCTGTCCATTTCATGCCCTCATCTAATATCATAGTGCCGCCATCAGCACCCTTCATCTTCTTTTCAAACGATGTACGTAATCGTGTTTTAGCATTGTCACCTAATTGTCCCGGGTGCATAAGTACGCCCGTCTGCTTGGCCCCGTTCTTAAATGAGTCGCTCGAATACTGTTGCATAGCTAATCCCAGCCCCATATTCTCAGCAGCGACCCGCAAAATAGCTTTCCCCTCAACACCGTCAAAACTGAGGCTAGGAATATGTAACATAAAGAATGGATCTATAACCTGTCCCATATACTCATAAATCAAGTCCGTACCGTCTGTCTTGGGTGTTACCTGCGTAGAATCGAGCATCTTTAATGTAAGTGGCGAGCCGGTCCTGTCCCTTTCGATGAAAGAATACCCGTTACCGTTTATAAGTATGTTGGCTTGTGTAGATTCCTTCCAGATAAAGGAAGTCATTACATTGTTTGGCCTACGGGTGAGTAGTTTAACGGCTGGATGGTCTTTGATTTCCTTTGTATCGCCGTTTGGTAGTCTTTGGAATAATCCGAGTGGGAAGGATGCCATCTGTGAGCTAAGTAGGTTTATAGCCCTCCAATAAGCCGATTGCTTTAGTGCTGTGTCACTGTTTACCTTAACCCCTGCTGTATTTGTTGAATAAAAGCCATCAGAATCCCATCCATACCTTTCTTCAGGAAGGATAACCGATGCCCTTGACTCTAAAATACTAACGAATGAATTTACGCGATGTACGAAATTGAAAAACCCATTAACAATCCCCATGTCTGTCCAGTTACGAATTTAGCACACTGGAACAAAAATAGTGTTATTTAGAATGGTTATTTATAATTATGGTGATTAACCGTTATTTAGAATGATTCTAAGCTTAGAAACTGTTATAAAGGTCTGTTTGTGGTTGAGGGTTAGGATAATCCCTGTCCCAAATGGTATTTGGTGGATTCAAATATTCTATCCAATCACCAGGATGGGGGCATAGGTAGATTTTCACCCCTTGCTCTAAGGCGAATCCATGCACCCATATATCTGCCATGTTTTTCTTCGTGATACGGTCAATATCAGGGAAGAATGTGTCTGAGTGCCACGCCATCACCCCTGTACCCCCGATATCAAGCTGTACGCTCTTAGGTTGCTCTATATTCCAGTGAAATGCTTGAATTCTGTCCGTATAGCTGTTATTTACAGGCTTTGGACGCATTTGGCGACCATGATGGGACAAAATGACCCTGTTTTCGTGCCTTTCTAGCTCTTTTAGGGTCAATTCTACGTAGTTTGGAGGGTAGATTAGGTCGTCATCGCAGGTAAATATGTACCCTGAGATGTTTTTTAGGCCGTGAAACTTCGCTGCATCACCCTTAGAATTGTCCAAATGGTAGTAATTTATCTTCGGTTTGTGACAAAAAAAGGGTGTTTTAGGGTAATTATTGAGCATAATGTTCAACTGATCCACCTGGGGGAGTAATGAAGCTACCACCCTTTCAAGTAGCCATTGCCTGTCGGGTATACTTGCTATCTGTGCCGTAATCATCAGTCCGGTTCCTCCCCTGCATACTCTATATACATTCCTATAAAATTATCATTATCCCTATGGGTAACTGAATAAATATCTAATATCTCCCCAAAATGACCAACACCGCCAACGGGTAAATCGCTATCATATTTTTGTAATTCTTCTATTAACTGTTTTAATACCATAATTTGTTTATCTTCATTGTGTGCTGATACCTTGCCCTCGGTCTGCCTAAGTAGGGATCGAATACCGAGCCTATGTCTATTGCGGTGACATTATCAGGTAACTTATCAATTATTATGTTACTATTCATCGCACTTGCCACTAAGTAAACAGGATCGGTATTATACCCCGTCACATCCCTACTATTAATCTCCATAAATATACTTTCATTATCATAATACGAATTGTCGGGTTTAGTAGTGATATGGTGGTACGGAAGCTCAGAAAAATACTCCGCACCTATAACAACCACGTTCCTGTCCTTTAGTGCATCAACAAACCACCTCAGACAACCAAATTCACTCGCCTGATGAAGTATATCACCATTAACCCAATCAATTTTATTGAGGAAAAGCATTTGACTGATAGCATCCTTTCGTAGTCGCTCATTGTAAAACACCCCGTACTGGATACCCATGTAATATTGTGGCTGTGATCCTAGTATATCTATCAGTGCGGTTCTTAGTTCTGGAGTGTATATATTCCCGTCACGGTTCTCACCTTGAAAGCCTTGCATACATAACCATTCACCATCACCCCACCGGGAGAATTTGAACGGCTCACCCTTTTGTAACTTACTGATTAGTTCATTATATAATTTCATATTCCGTATCTTATAAAATTAACAATCATACAGAGAAGCAAAAACAGTATAATGCAAATAACAAATACTTTAGTGGGGTGAAAATTAAAATACTTCATGTCCTACAACTTTGTTACATACATTTCTGTTATGAATATTCATAGTATAAAGTTTCTCCTGGATCTTCATGCTCGGAAAGTGCCACTCCATCTTAGAATGACTGCACCAATAGACCGTCTTTATCCTATCGGTTATCAGCCGTTTCTCATTAGGATCGCTTGATATACTCATCCAATCGGCCCCCACCTGCTCAATTAAGCTGATAAATGGTGAGTTATTACCCCACCTTTCAACAGTATAATACTTATTGGTGCGTATATCCCTCTGCCGCCCGTCACCATCTACCAAAAGGAAGCGACTATTAAACTGGTCCTGCACCCTCTCGATGTAATTAACCGAAACAGTATCATCGTTATCGATTCTTGAACTGATAATCCATTCACCGTCTTTTAGCGGTTGTCGTCTGAGCCAATCTCTTGGATACTCGAATATTACTTTAACGTGCGGGAAGGTGGCATATTCTTTCGTTATCCAGGTAGGTGTATCGGGAGCGAAGGCCAGAAGCCAGGTAAAGTTACCCTTTTGTAACATAATGTTTGGTAAGCAGTATTTATTAAACAACTTTATCCTATGCTCCATCCATGCCTCAGGATCGGGGACGGCGGGATTGTTGTAAATTGTGGTTTTCGCGTCAAGCAAATTCCACCGAGTAAATACGTAGTGTTTAAACATAGCGTTGCTTTATCATTTGTATTTCTTCGTGCCTGTTTCGTGCCGCACTCTTATTGCTGGCGTGTAATCGGTAACGGTAAACGATACCAGGGATATGGCGGTGTTTATATTCATTCTTAATAAGCTTCAGGTGCAGGTCGTATTCTTCGCCCGTGCAAAGGCTTTCATCGTAACACCCCACAGCTATAAGCACATCCTTACGGTACAGTGTAGTCCCTCCGTGTATGCCGTTACCCTTGAGCATAGATTTCAAAGTGACCGTCTTATCATGGGATCGTGGGGGCCACCCCTTTAAGTCCCCGAAGTTCTCAGCATCGGAGTAAATAAAATCGTACCCCTTAATTCCCTTGTGTAGTATTTTAAGGCTGTCGGGGGTAAGCAGATCATCCTCGGCTAAAACTTTGATATACTTCCCCCTGGCCCCAAAAATCGCGTTATTGAGGTTTTGCCCTAATCTACATTCGCCCCGTTCGACAATCAATTCCCAGTTGCCGTAGGTCTGTGCTTTTACGGATGCTATCGCGTGGCGTAAGTATCCGCGATCTATGTCATATGGTATTATTACGCTTATCATATTTTTTAGCTATTTCTTTAATATATGCCGCCCGTTCCTGTTTCTTGCCGTGTGTCAGGTTGTACGACTTGTTTACTTGGTGTAGTCGGTAGCGGTGAACTATCTTGGGAACATACGTAACTGAATACCCTAAGTACAAAAGCCTCAAGTGTAACTCGTATTCTTCCCCTGTCCACAGCTTCTCGTTATACCCGCCGATCTTACGCAGTACGGACTTTTTGTAAAGCGTAGTGCCACCATAGACCTGGTTCTTGTTAATCATATTTGACAGCTTGGGTATCTTGCCTGTATACGCTTGGGGGTCGCAATAATTCGGTGTGCCGAAGGTTTCCATATCACCACAGCACCAATCAAAGTTACCTATACCCCGGCGTAGGTCGCGAAGGGAGTTTGGGGGGAGCATATCGTCATCGTGGAGAATCTTTATAAACTCCCCCCTCGCCCGAACCAACCCTGCATTAATATTCATTCCCTGTAAGTAGTCGCCCTGTGCAAACACTATCTCAAAATCCTGATAGGTCTGATTGTGTAGACTTCTAAGGGCATCGTCAAGGTACCCTCGATCTTCTATATATGGTATAATTACGCTAATCATATTCCCGCTATATCAAACCATCGTTCCCTAAAGATAATAATATTTTTATTATACATCTCGCCTATAACTTCCTGATTAGTATGCTTAACGTGGTTTCTGTTCTTGTGTAGGAATTTACTATGTATCAAGTCCACACCCATCACCACAGTTTTCAGTCCCTTTAGCGTACATTTCAATGAATACTCCATTTCCTCATACACAGCGTTGCCGTATATCTCATCGAAGTAACCCATCTCATCTATAAGCCTTTGAGTAAAAACAATAGGACCGATGTTAATCATCATTCGCTCCCTGTGTTCACCGCTATCCAGTATCTCGTTTCCATGTGGTGCGCTATCAGAAAAACGGGACGATGACATATTACTATACCCTGCATCAAACCCATCCCGGCATCCGAGCAGCCCAAGTTTATCACCGTACTTATCGTAAACCCTTAGTATGTTATCGAGAAAATACACATCCCTTAAAACCATGTCATCCTGAAAGATTATTAGAAAATCGGTATCAAAATCCTTCATCAGCAGGTTATTGGTCCGTAGCTGGAAAAGGTTATCCGTCTCTATGTAGGAAGCATTCCTTAACTTAACCATCTCTTTCTCGAGGATGATTTTTGATTGATCGGTACATCCGTCAAGGATAAACTTATACTTAACATCGTGGCTTATAGAATTAACCAGGCCGTTGATTATCTCATCAATCATGTAGCCCTTATTGTGTATCGGGTAGCCTATTGTAAAACTCATATCTTTCTAAATATAGTCATCGTTTCTACTGTCTTGATATATTCAAGTCTCTCATCGTATAATATCTCATCGACAAACTTAGACGGTCCCGGCCAATACTTAGGACCGCCCCTATTTGCCGCGGAGTCGTGAAATGAGATAACACCGCCCTGCATTACATGAGGGAACCAATCGTTAAAGTCGCGTTTTACCGCTTCATATAGATGGTCGCCATCAATAAAAAGATACCCTATATCAGCACCCCACCCCTTTACTGCGTTGTAGCTATAGTCCTTAATGAAAATAAACTTTTGATATGCTAGTTTGACCGCATTAATATCCTCCATGCTCCCGATAAGGTTCTTATTCATACTATCTGGAATGATAGGATCTATGCCGTAAACATGACAATTAGAATGTTTAAGTAGTATTCTTGTAGTAACACCAAACATTACACCTATCTCTACAATGACACCCTTTGATTCGTGAGCGTATTGAGCGTGTGCCGCCCTCTCGCCCTCTTGTTTTAAAATGCTTAAATATTTCTTATCCATGTACTTTGTATTTACCATAGGCACAATCAACAGTATAAAATCCCGGTATCGTACCTACCGTGTATATATTTACAGCATCCCTACCAAACTCCTCAAGAAAAAAGTTCTCACTTAACGAATGTATGTGTTTCTCATCCATCGGCACATCTAGTGGCTCAAAGAAATATATCTCCTCGGCACATTCTTTTAGTTTCTCTATGACCGTTAGCGGATCTATAACGTGCTGTAATAGGTTGAACATCCACGCCTGATCTACTTTAGGCAGATCGCACGTTTCTACAGGCCGATGAATCATCGTAATACCTTTCTCCTTATAAAAGTCCAGCGTATCCTCAAATATCAACGGCTCCACAATATATGACTTACCGTAATTCTCACAGAAGCACAGCCCCGCTATCTTCGCTGACCCTACCTCTATAACAGACTTACCATGTAAGTCGGTGTCCATCCCCATAAGTTTAAAGTAGTTTTTATACCACCTGTGCGCGGCCTTACTGTGAACATCGTCAAGGTCTGGATTAAACGGATGGGGCCAATGTGTCCTTTCATATTTCTGAGCCGAGGCCCACTTTAAAAGTTGTTCTTTCATAGTGTGAAGGCATTATAATTTATACATGAGTATAATAATTCGCTGTATTCCATTTTGTATTTTGTCACTAATAATGATAATATGCTCTGGTCTTGTCTGTGTTCATTAAATCCGATAAAGTTCGTGCCGTGAATATTGGGTATATCTGTCAAGATGTGTTTGTCTTTACAGTAGTGTAACCACTCTTCCAGAAAGCTAATCATGGCCGGGGTCTTTTTGAAGACAAGCGTTCCCGCCTCAACTTGCCTGGCAGAACGAGATTCGCAGTTATCACAACCCATTAATATAAAACAATCTCTTTTAGTGTACGCTAAATTAGGTGGTCTTAGCCTATGCCCGCTTATCATGTAATCACTATCCAGCATAACATTTTTTATCTTATCTATTGTACCGGGACGTATATCATCACCCGCATCCATATAAAAAACAGTATCGTTATCGCTAATCTTGTTTATTAAGTCGAGAATAATAAACGGCTTCCACAGCCAGTACCCTCCACCGCGCTCCATGTCTAATATCTCTTTGTTCTCTATATAGAAAACTGTATCTGTCAGTAGCTCTCTCGGGTAATGAGTTACCGTATCAAATCCAGCATCATACATCTGACGTATGACAGGTATCTCTCTCCCCCTGTATTTGCTGTCTGTATAGAATATGGCGTGGATCATTTAATCAAATCCTTACGTATTAGTACGCCCTTGCGTACAACATCTCTATACCAGAACGGCAACCGCTGGGCAAAGTAAATCTTATGATCCATATACAATGTAGACTGTTCCGACTCCCACGGGTTCTGTCCATCGGTCAGGCATTCGATAAAAAACTCCCTTCGCCATATCGAGGTCTGGAAGGTTATCTGATACTCAGAATTTTTCCTCTGTCGCAGCAGTTCGCCATCACGGTCAAATCTGTACGGCAAAGAGTTGTGTTGTACATTAGGCTGCACCCTTAACGCATCAACCTTTTTAGCAACGGCCAGCTTGACATATTTTTTAAAGTCTATCGGCTCGGTAATCATATAGTCGTCAAGGGTGCACCACAGATATTTACAATCCAGGGACTCTAGGACTTTTTTAAGCGAGTCGGTAAAGTGTTCCTGCTTACCCGTCTGTATGCTTCCGATTCCTTTAGGTTTTACCGTTTCGGTAACTATAATCGGCTCGGCATCCCACCCGGATTCTTTAAATCGTTTGTGCCAGGGCTTCCATAGATATTCCCGGTGGTCCTGACTAAGAACTAATAGTATCATTTTATTTATTTTTTGATAGGTTTGTATGCATCACCCACTCCACCACATGGGGTTCCGGTTGTGATTGAATCCATAGTAGCATATCCGTAAAAAACATTATCTTTCCCAGAGGGTGTATTCTTTAATTCCTGGATTCCCACCATAACTCCCTCCTGTATCTCCGTTTTAGTACAGTCTGGTTTTATTATCCAACCGAACCAATATTCCCGGTTTACATAAAAGCCAATAATAGTAAAAGCAGAAAGAAGAATGATGATGATAATTTGTTTCATAATTATTTAGTTATAAAATCATATCCTATATGTTTGGTTAAATAATCGTATTCTATATTGACAGCCTTTGGGGCATTATGGTTGGTCCTGCCCAGGTTCTTTAATATCTTGAAATGACTAAGCGTAGTGTTGGTTTTCAGGTCCACAAGCATAGGGATATCCGAATGTACCGGCACATCTTTAATGCCTCGCTTCTCGAGTTTACCCCGGCAGTTGTCATCCATACCGGATTGAAGCTCATCGGTCCACATCTTATCCTCGACAATGGATCGGTGCATCATTCTCCCGGCACCGTATGTCATACCTGAATTGTAGTCCTTAATGAATAGGCTTTCTTTTGTGGCATAGTCGGTAACATATAGATCCTTTAGTCCGAAGAATAATTCACCTCGCTCCATGTATGGTTTGTATAGATCGAATATAGCAGGGTTGAGAATTGAGTCGGAGTTGAGTTCCATGAGGTAGTCCCATTGAAATATCCTAGCGGTCTCACTGCCTCTGTTTTTTTTCTCCCCAAGAGACTTGTTTTTGTGGGTTATAATCTGTGTATAGTCTGGCAGAATCTCTATAATTTCCCATGCGTCTGGATCCTCGGGTGATATAATCACTAAAAGTTCATGCTCCGGTAATCTCTCAAGGCTCCGCACATACTCCCGTACTATCTCGGGACGCTTCCAGAAGGGGGTCATTATTAGGATCTTCATAATTCATCGACTGTAAAGGCGATAATATACCCACCCAAGAATTTATCAGATGAGTTCATAGCGTCCATAATCCTGCCAACAAAATCAGTGGTAATGTTGAAATTAAGTGTAAAATTCACACCCGACTTGGCATCTTTAATAGTAATGTCACATTTACACAAGTTGGGTTTAGTTCTGTTTGCCGTAAGATAAATATCCTTACCACTTAACACACATTTTACTGGCTTTTCGAGATCAAATAATCTCTGTTCAATGTCCTCAAGTCTGTCTTTTGTTTTCATAATTACATATTTATAGAATCCAGCTCCGCGCCTTCATCCTCGTATCTACTTCTAAACTCAGGCTCCGCACCACCCCACGCAGAGATAGCCATAGCCAAAGCAACCATACCGTCAATCTTCTCGCGGGATTTCTTTTTGCTCATCTTGATATTACCCGCAGCGTCAGACTCAATCTGTATGTTTGAACACATCCACCGGAGAACAGGATTACCCCCGTGGCACATCTCGCCACTGTATGCCATACGCTCTATCGTCTTGGTTGGTTCGCTCATTGAAACATACCCCTGACCTATCGGCAACAAAGGCCACTGCTCAAGATCAACATCGGCCTGAGAGAACTTGTTACCTAAATCTTCCATCAGGTACCTGTCGAATCCTATCGCCGCCACCTCATATTTCTCCCGGGACTCGATCATAGCTTTCATAATATATGAGTAGTCAATAGTATTACCGGGAGTAGCGGTTATATGTTTATCCTCTACCCATAGATCGTAGTTAATTCCTTCGCGCCGGGAGCGATCATCAACACAATCACCCGGAACAAACAAATAGCACTTTACGGATTTTGTCTCAGGCCAGAAAAGAACATACGCAGAGATATCACCAACGGTAGATAGATCAACACCCCCGTAACACTTGCCTGTATACTCAGGCTCCGCGCTGCAGCTCATCCATATATCATCGGGGATCCATGTCTCGGCAGTACCTACCCACTGGTTGAGGTGAAGCCTTCGGAACGTACTTTCAAATGAAGGTTGATTCTTGATCTTATTAACCTGCTCTTGTATATAGGCAGATTTAACAATAGTCCCGTAACCCGGATTTGCCTTTTTCCAGGTGTCCACCGAGTAAATATCATCATCCATCGAAGCGGCGTAAAGTACAGGAAGGAAACTGTCATCTCGAATAATACCCTCTCGGACCTTAACCGCATATTCATGTTGCTCATAGCATATAGTTTCTTTATCAAACCCCGCCGTAGTAATAGCGAAGGTCATCGGTTGTCGCCGGGAGCCTGTCGAAGTGGTGAGCGCGTCCCACAGTTCCCGGTTAGGCTGGACGAATAATTCATCGAATAATATACCGTGAGCATTAAGGCCGTACTTAGTCTTAGACTCAGCAGAGATAACCTTGTAAAACGATTGGTCCTTTTCCTTGTGCTTGATAGAATATTGATACGCTCTTGCCCTACTTGATAGATCCCTGTTCTGGTCTACCATACCCTTTGCTATATCGAAGATAATCCGCGCCTGAAACACATCACCGGCAGCCGAATAAATCTCAGCCCCCGGCTCCCCATCAGAAAGCAAAAGATATAACCCGAGAGCTGCACCCAAAGTTGACTTGGCATTCTTACGCGGTACCTCTACATATATCGTGCGGAACCTACGCAGCTTATCCTCCTTGCGCTTAATACCAAAGGCGGGTTTAATAATATCTTCCTTCTGCCAATTCTCTAAAATGATATTCGTACCGGCAAGCTCACCCTTGACATGGGTGATGTACTTCTCAATAAACCGTATCACCTTATCGGCAGCGGGTTTGTTGTAGTAGTATATGTCTGTGTCGAAGTCAATCATTAGATTATACTACCTTGCCGAATCACTCCTGAATGATGGACCGCCTGTGTTTCTTGGCTTTATCTTTTTGTTTAATCCCTCATCAATAAGCTCAAGCTGCTGTTCATCTATCCACCATGATTCCGGTTTCTCGGTTTCTCCTTTTTTCATTGGTGGTTGAACACTGTATCTCTTGCATCCATTTAACCATAGGGCAGCACAGTCAATAATCCCTTTCATACCAGTTACTAGATCCTTTACCTTTTGTCCATTTGAAAATTTAAAATCTACTTCCATTGTTTTGTTTTTGGTGAGAATTATAAAATCAAGTTATCATTTATCAAAACCATCCTCGTATGTTGGTCTGTCAGGAATACTTATCTTCTGCGAACTGGCAAGGGTCAGCCCATGCTCACGCTCAAACTCCAAAAGTAACTTATGAGCATCCATCATTATTGTCCACTCACCGCTTTTCTGCGTCCACCCCGTACCCGACTTCTGCCACGGCTTACCCCCGACAGCCTCAATAGCCTCAAGGGAACGAATAAAGTGAGCGTAGAAAATAGCACCCCTCGAAATAGTAGGAACCAGATCAGCAGTAAGCCATATACCCAAACCAGACTGGCACACATGAACAAAATAACCGTGACCCTCATCGG